>Ga0307507_10001188_pt1 | contig 57951 bp, 22 predicted proteins | sample 7_EM_MG_FD_207223 | JGI IMG/M metagenome (GOLD analysis project Ga0307507, IMG submission 207223) | Populus trichocarpa ectomycorrhiza microbial communities from riparian zone in the Pacific Northwest, United States - 7_EM | ecosystem: Host-associated > Plants > Roots > Unclassified | place... | reverse complement strand
ATATACCCTTAGATTTAGATAGAATTTATATTATTCCTTTAAATCTTCCCTAAAGCCTCTTCGCGCCCTTACATTACGTTGCGTTAAAAAATAACTACTATTAAAATGGCAAACAAACCCAAATCCTTTTTAATAACCATAAGTATTATATCCCTAGTTAGGGAACAGTTAACCATAATATAACAGTCCTTTATAGATACCTTAGCTTAGTAGCGGGCTGGACTAGAAGCCCAGTATTAGCAATTAATAGAAGCACTCTATAAAGAACTCCGTAACGTTTAGGCATTTATATTAGAGACCCTAACACCGCCTATAAATAAAATCAATATAACTATATCCAAACCTGGCCTATTAAATACAAACCCTAAACTAGTAACAGTAGCTTAACCCATACCTATAATAAACCTAGTACCTACTATAAAATTAGAAAAGCTTCCTAACCCTCTAATATTTAATAGAAATTAAAATAACCTATATCCCTTTATAACCAAGCTCCATCTTAAACTTTTAATAAACTATAACTAATACCCTACCAAAGCTAGCAAGGTTAGCTATAGAATATCTTATTTAAGTAAAGATGCTATACAAACCATAGACCCATTCTTCCGTAACGGCACCTTTGTTAATTTTAAAACCTTTATCTCTTTATTAGAACAAACGTATAATAACACCAGCTATAAACACACCGCTATTACTAAACTTAAAAACCTATAATAACGGAACTGAGACTTTATAAGCTTCTTTTCGGAATTTTTAGGCCTTGTTAGCAAACTAGATTAGAATAAAGCCGCTAGAGTTACTGCTCTTTAACAAGCTATTTTAGATAAAATTAGAGCATAGTTAGTAGGTAGGAAACTACTAAAGGACCTACCCAAATTTGCTACAATATATCAACAAATTAATAAGGACCTTTAATATAACAAATAGACTCGTTCTCTAAAGCCAACTACACCTCGTGTTTAAAGCTCTATAAAACCAATATATACCCCAAAGCGCGACCCTTTTCCAAAACCTACGCACGACCCTATAGACCTCGACGCCACTTAATCCTACGCACCCTTAGGAACTGACGAACGAAGAACTCAAGCCGCAAATAGAGAATGCTTTAGATATAGTAGAAAAGGACATATCCAAAGAAATTACCAAACTCACCCTTTTAAAAAAGTCCGCCGTAGTTCCTCCCAGTCTTTAAATCACACCCGCTCCTTAAATTGCACTTATTCTTTAAGCCGTACTCACTCCTTAACTCGTACTTATTTCACAAATTATACCTAGTTATTATAAAGCATCTTACCCTTAGCTAACTCGGAAAACGAATCGTTCTAGGGCCAAGTCGCGCCTTAGGACAAGAAGTAGAAGAGCATAAGTGTCTAGGCTCTTCCAGCGCTAATACATAACATAACTCCCTTAATATACTTGGCGAAATTCAAATACTTAGAAAATAGAAGGAGGTATAAATCCTTATAGACAGCGGAGCTACTAGCATAGGCTTTATTAATACAAACTACGCGAAAACCTAACGCCTAAATTTAAAGAAACTCGATAAGCCCTAAGGCCTATAAGGCTTTAACGGCAAACCCTTAATATATAGCGAATTAACATACTACGCTCTTATAAAAATGCAAATAGGCGAATACCTTAAATACTTTTCCCTATTCGTAACACCCCTAAAGCAATATAAGATAATACTTAGACATAGATAGCTAAAACAATACAACCCTTTAATTAGCTGGGTTAAAGAAATACTAAAGTTCCGTATAACCTACTACTAAAGTCATTGCTTAAAAACCTATTTGCCCTATAAACATGTATATAACTATTTAAATTTAAAACAATATAAATTACCCTTACCACAAACCTTAAACCAATATAATAAAGCTACAACTGCCAATTGCAGTAAAGAATGTAAAGATGTTACGTCAAAACCTCTTAAAATTTGTATAATACAGGCCGCACCCTTTATCTTATTAGCAAAAAGACAAGATCACGAAATCTTTACTATAACTATAAAAGACATTAAGAAAGCACTAGAACTAAAATAGTATATTAATCCTTAACCTCTTATACCTAAAGAGTACCACGATCTAATCAACAAGTTTAAAAAACAATTTATAGACCAACTAGCCCCGCACCAAGATAAGCACGATTTTAAGATAGAACTTAAGCCTGGTATAACACCAAAGTTTGGTCTGCTATATAGTATATTACAAGAAGAACTGCTTATAATATAACAATACCTTAACAAGCATCTAGAAAAAGGATTTATTCGCCCTAGTTAATCTCCATTCGCCTTACCTATACTATTCGTTAAAAAGCCAGGAGGAGGCTTAAGATTTTATATTAATTATTAAGCTCTAAACGTAATTATAATTCAAAACCAATATCTAATTCCCCTAATTTAAGAAACGCTTAACCATTTAGCAAAGGCATGGTACTTTATAAAGCTTAACATAGTCGCTGCCTTTAATAAAATCCGTATACGTAAAGGAGATGAGAAGTACACAGCTTTTTATACACAATAGGGACTCTTTAAATACCTAGTAATACCATTTAGCGTAAAAAACAGTCCCAGTATATTTTAGCAATACGTTAATAATACACTTCGTAAATTCCTTGATATATTCATTACTATATATATTAACGATATCTTAATCTACTCGTCCTCGCTTTCTAAACATTAGAAACACGTTAGAATGGTTCTTAAACGCCTATAAGATATAGGCTTACAATGCAATATTAAGAAATATAAGTTCCACGCGTCTAAGGTTATATACTTAGGCTTAATTATATCCTATAACAGAATTAAAATGGACCCTAAGAAAGTTACCGTAATTATAAACTAGGGAAGCCCTAGTAATATATAAGACGTTTAAGAATTTCTAGGATTTGCAAACTTCTATTGTTGATTTATTAACCACTTCTTAGAAATTGCCCAGCCATTAGTAAACCTAATAAAAAAGAACGTGAAATTTAAATAGACTACTAAATATAAATAAGCTTTTAATAACCTAAAGCATCGTTTTATAACTGCTCTAATTCTTGCCTACTTTAACCCTAACCTTAAATACATTGTCGAAACAGATTCGTCTGATTATGCACTAGGAGAAGTGTTATCGCAATATAATAAGAACAGCGAGCTACGTCTAGTAGCCTTTCTCTCTCGGAAACTCGCCCCTGCTAAATTAAACTATAAGATATACGATAAGGAACTACTTGCAATCGTTAAATGCTTTAAACAATGGCGTCCTAAGCTTAAAGGATCGTTGTTCCCAATACGCATATTAACGGACCACAAGAACCTGCAGTACTTTATAACTATAAAACAATTAACGTAGCGCCAAATTCGTTGGGCCGAATACCTCTCACAATTTGACTTTAAGATTATATACCAACTAGGTAAACTTAATCAGAAGCCTAACGCATTAACACAACAATTATAGGACCTACCTGCGAATGCTTTGGACGAATAGATTACAAATCAATCACAGATCTTACTGCCCCCTAAATATTTCAAAAAGCTACGCCCTATGTTCCTAGATGCGGAACTTGACAGAAATAAATTAGAAGTTAATAAATGGGAAATAGAAATTAATAAGCTAATAGAATACAAATATAAGAATGACGCATGGATAATAGATATAATAAAAGCAATTTAAACAGAAAAACAACAGCATAAGGATATTACACTCGCTAAATGCGAAATTCGAAACAATTGATTGTACTATTTATCACGGCTAGCGATCCCGTGGAAGCGATCCGATAGATCAAGCAGCAATAAGGGGCTATATTATGAATAAACTAAGATAAGGAGCTAGCAAAGGGTACAGCAGGCGACCACGTACATCGTCGGCGTTGGAACAACCTTGATCCGTCTTGCTTATATTTTAGTGTGATGACGTCATGCAGTCAGCCGAACCGTCACATTACCCCCCTCCAAGTCAGGAAGATCGTCCTCAATCTTTGTAATTAGGCCCTCCTTATCCTCCTCTTCTTTCCGTCCTTTTCCGCCTTATTATCCTCCTCCAAGGACTCTAAATCTTTACCCCTAATATACGCCTCTAGCCATTGTGGCAGCCGTATGGGTGGGCCGGCGTCATGGGGTCTCTTATCGTGGAACGCCTTGAGCTTATAGGGAGCGCCAATAAAGCCGTCTGCGTTATACCAGGTATTGTCTAGGTTATAGCCTACCCAGCTAACCTTATATTGTAACCTTCCACAGTAGACCCTACTAGCAAGAACCTTATCAACTTCGTACTCCAGCTTGCTGTTAATCAGGACTGGCTCCTCTAGCTCTCTATTCTGGCCTAGCAGGGGGTTATCTGGATCCTTCCATAGTCGGTTAGCGTAGAAGACGTTTAACATCTTTATATGCAGAGGTAGGTTGACAATATACAAGTATCCTTCCATACCCAAAATCCTATAGGGCCCTACAAGTTGCCTATCCAATTTAACGCTTGGTTGGTCGGTAGCCCATCCCTTCCTAGTGACGTATACCTAATCGCCTACTACAAAATCTGGTTCGCGACGATGCTTATTAGCTTATTTTACCTATCGCTCTTAGGTCCTAGCCAGATTAGCCCTTGCCTATTTAACTGCTTCCCAGTTCCTATATGCAAAAGCTTAAGCTTCCTATTGTGTTAGTCTTTTGCGGGGTGTTAGGGTTACTCATATATATTCCTCCTAGTTAAAGTGGAGCCTTGGCTTAAATCCTAGTTCTAATTCATATAGTGCAAAGCCTGTAGATTTGTGCGGTAAGATTGCCTGTGCAAAGTCCATATAGGGGAGGAGCTCCGACCAATTGTCCTAGTAATGGTCAATAAAGGGCCTTAAGCGTTGGTTTATATACTGGTTTAGCACCTCCGTATTACTATTAGTTTGCGGGTAACTAGCTATAGAGAGCTTTTACCTAACGCCAGTTAGCTTATATAGCTCGTCTATAAAGGCTAAGATAAATTAGGGTCCTTAGTCTAATATCACTGTCTCTAGAAGGCCGTATATACGCTAGATGTATTAGTAGTACAAGTTTACTACATCAGCTGCAGTAGCTATCTTATAGCAGGGTAGCAAGAAGGCTCTTTTACCTAGCCGATTAATAACTACAAAGACGTTGTCGAAGCCCTTCCTATCTGTTAGGAAGGACTTAAAATCAAAAGAGATATGCTGCCAGCAGCGTTTACTAATTGGTAAGAAATATAGTAAGCCAGGGGTCTTATTACAAGATATATGGGTCCTCCTATACGTCCTATAGTTGCTTACGTAGGTATCGCAGTCTAAGGGTAATCCTGGCCAATAGTATTGGTCTGCTACCAATTTCCTTGTCTTGCTCTTGCCTGGGTAAGTAGTTACTTAACAGGAGTATACCTCTGCAATAAGGTAGGTATAGAGGCAGTTAATATTAGGGACCATTAGCTTGCTAAAGCGGGTAAGCAATCTATCTTAGAGCTTTTAACCCTTCCATTCTTACCTAGCCAGCTAACGTAGTCCTACTAGCGATTTACTAGTTCGGTTGGCCTAGAGAATCTAATTAATCAGCTCGTACGGTTCCCATTTATAATTTGCTGCAGCTAAGAGGTCCTTTAAGGTTGCATCTAATATGGCAATTGCAAGGGTGGGGTTAACTAAGTATATAGTACGTGTAGCTACGTCCTTCTCCTTCTGCGTCTTTAGGTCCTCCTGTTTACGTAATAGGGTATTGGCCACTATATTTACCATGCCTAGCCTATACGTAATCCGTATATAGAAATTAGCAAGTAGGTCTACCTAGCGGGCTTATTGTGGATTCAGTAGTCTTTTAGTTATAAAGTACTTAAGGGCTCAATGGTCTGTGACTGCCGTAAAGGGGGTACGCTAAAGGCCAATAAGGTGACCTCGCCATTCTTATAGACCTCTTATCACCGCCAGTATCTCTTTATCATGGATCTCGTATCGCATCTCCTCAGGGCTTATTATCTTTAAGAAGAAGGCTACTGGCTTCCAGGTCCCATCATCTTGGAGCTAGTTAAGCACCCCAGCTACTACTCTATCACTTGCGTTAGTTTCCATACAGGTGTCTTGGAACGGCGAGTAGTGCTTTACTACGCTGCCTAATAGCATAAGGGCCTTAGCTTGCTCAAAGGCCTTAAGCTCTTCTTCCCCTAGCGGGTGCCATACTTCCTTCTGCATAAGCTTGGTAAGCGGTTGTATAATACGGCCATAGTTTTTTAAGAGGGCTTAGTAGAAGTTACAAAACCCTAGAAAGGACCGCACCCCTTTAATAGAAGTAGGGGTTGCTAATCCCTTACTATGGATAGCTTGTTAGGATCTATAGAGATTCCATTAGTCCCAATAATAAAGCCTAGGAACTTTGTCCTGGTAATATTAAACTTGCTCTTTCTAATATCCGCTTATAGGCCTGCCTTTTAAAGCCTCTATAGGACCTTCTTAACATGGATCTCGTGCTCTAATGGGTCGTCCGAGTAGATTAGGATGTTGTCTATGTAGGCTATACAGAAGTTGTCCAAGTAGTTAAAGAGAATACCATTGATAAATCTCTGGAAGGATGCGGGGCCGTTATATAGTCCAAAGGGTAGGACGCAGTACTTGTACAATCCGTACCTTATATAGAAGGTAGTTAGGTCCTCTACCTCTTCCTTTAGCCGTATATAGTAGAAAGCCTGTTAAACATCCAGCTTGGTAAAGATTTTAGCCCTTAATAGCCTCGTTAACGTCTCCTTAATTAGTGGTAGCGGGTAATAGTCCTTCTTGGTAATCGCATTAAGTTTTCAAAAGTCAACACAGAATCGCCACCCCCCTTTAGGCTTTTTGGCAAATAGAACCAGGGCTATAAAGGGTACGTCGCTCAGCACTATAAATCCCTTATATAGGTGTTCCCGTAGGTAGACCTTAACTAGCTCTAGCTGTTTTAACGACATGTTGTATAGTAGGCTAGGGGCCAGATCGCTGCTGCTGCCTTTAAGAACGATATCGTGGTCCACCCCTTCGCGATGCGGTGGTAGCGTATTGGAGGTAGCTTTTAAGAAACCGTCAGCGTATCCTTAATAGGGCTATGGTAGCTTCTTATAGACGAGCCGACGAAGTTCTTCCTTATTATTAGGTAGGGCGTCCTGCCCCTTTCTGTTCTCTATTAGCCATTCTATCTCGTAGAGGCTAGTAGATCCAATTACTACGCCCTTACGCTTCGTTCCGCATAAGAAGCTTCTGGCCTCAAGTAGCGCAATATCCGCTACTGTAATATCCGCTACTCTAATATCCGCAATAGGCGAAGGCTGCTTTACTCTTAGCTTTAATAGTAAAGCTAGTCTTAGGTGAAGCTGATCCTTTATCTTCCTAATTATATCTTAGGTATCGATCTTCTAGGTATGCTTATAGTCGTATAGGGCCCGTTTAGTTCGCTCTAATTTGCTTTTAGTAGGGCGCCTCTCTCCTTAAGGTTCTCTGGTCATAGCTATACGCTTAAGAATACGTTAAGGGGTAGGCATAGGCTCTTAATCTAGTAGTGCATCTCTTCGATCTATATCCTTCTGGTAATCCTCGTTAATTGGCGGGGGTAAGAGCTCTTTTCTTGGTACGATTACGTCCTGCCTACTATGGTGGTTTCTCTTAGTTGGCCATACTAAGGTGCGGTACTTGCAGTTAATTAGGGCCCCAGTCTTCTTAAGCCACTTATAGCCGACGAGAAGGTCATGGCGTCTAGTATTACAGAATAGGAACTATGTGGGGACTCGCCGGCCGTCCATAATTAGGTTAGCCCTAAAGAGCTATTTAATCGTGTCTATCTACTAGTTATTGTGCCCAGATACAGCAACTCCTCGTCCCTTAATCTTATAGAACTTTGGTTATAGTCGTTGCTTAATAATTGGCCGCAGCTTATAGTGTATAAAGGCCTCGCCACCTGCACCCAAATTAAGTAGGCTTATTATATTGAGAGCTATACCTCCTAACGCGATCCTGTATTGTATTATAAGGGCTGTGCCTCCTAGGATCTCCTTAAGCCGCATAGGGGCTATATAGATTGCTCCGATTTGCTCTAGGCAAGAGACTTTGCCTAGAGCTATTTATTTTCCAACTCCGCTGAGTTAGTAGCTATCTTATACTCCTTACTTTAATCGATTGCCTTGGCTTCTGTCTTCTTTAGCATAGGGCAGTCCCTAGAATAGTGTCCTTGCTTGCCACAGTTAAAGTAGGTAGCTGTTGTCTTCGCAGCCGGTGCTAGGGTTAAGAACTGTCTAGGTAGGAGACTCTTGGTTTCTTTGGCGTCCTTGCTAGGAGCTCTCTTAGCTTGGACTATTTAATGGTCGTTCCGTTCCTTGCCTAACTGCTTTAGCCCTTAGGCGTACTATTAAGCAGTCTTATAATAGGCGTTAAAGCTGCAGCCTTTATCGGCTACCTTGACTTCCATTTGAACGCGTAGGCTGTTATAAAGCTTATTGTGAAGCTCCTCTTTCTACTAATTTTATGGCATCCTAGAGACATTTGCTAGTCGTATAAAGTTAGATTAGAAATCGTTAAAGTCACCTAGGTATAGTATCTTTAGGCTCTTAAGTTCCTGCTGAGCTTTAATCCGACGATCTAGGTCCTTAAAGATATTCTCTAAGAACTCAAGTACCTTCTTGTTGGTAGGGTTGTGTTTTATATCGCGCTCTGCCTCTAAGTAGGGTAAGAGGTGGTCATAAGCTTTGCTACCTACGCGTGTCTTAATATATGTCACCTTTGCATCTTCTTCCTAATCTAGGTCGTCTTGGTAGAACCAGTCTGCATTAGATTAAAGCTTGTTTCATATATGGCTACTCTAGGCCCAATAGGTAGGTTCTTTCCTATCTATAAGCATAGGTGGATCTAGAAACTTTGCTATACGTCCTAAGCCCATACTACTGCTCGTCTGAGAGAGTGGTGTCCCTTCTTATATTATCCGTAACGGTATACTTTCTCGCTCGCTGTCTTCCCAATCTGGGGCTTGTATAGTAACCTTGCGGCCCATCCTTAATATCTTCCAATTGGCCTTGCGGAGCTCGTCTGTCCTATTATCTAGGTGCTCCTTAAGCTCCGCTATCTTCGCTTAGGCCTCCTCTTTCGCATCAAGAGCTTCATGCGCGTGGTTATTGGTAAGACGCCATAGTATAGCGATCTACTGTTCCATCGCCTTCCTTTGTATTCCCTGGAGTCTCAGCTCCTCTACAAGTTTAGTTACAGGTATCTCGGATAGACTTTGGGTAGTTACGGCCATGTACTCTCTCTTGGTCTCCATCTCAAAGTATATAGGGTCTTCAGTGTCCAACAATTGTATTATAAGACGGTCCCATTTGCTCTTTATATCGTCCAAAAGCTCTGTCTTGCCATAGTACGGTTGGAGCTCTGGTGGCTTGAGTGTCGAATCTACGGGTTCCTCGCGGTCTGCCAGGGTTGGGTCGGTGGCTATCTCTAGCGCGCTCAGTCTTGATGCGCTCTTTTTCGCCATAGTGTCTCCTTTTGTCTAAATTTATAATTGGGATAATCCTTCTAATCTAATTGCCGCAGTCTCTTCTTTCAGCTGCTCAATCGCTGTCGTAATTGCCTGCACCGTTATAGGGCTTTTGGAAGGTGGGTTGGTTAGTAGTCGTGGTGGTAGACTAGTTCTCTATCTGGCTACGCGTTTGACCGTTGAACCTAGTATTATGTCGCCTCTACAGGTCAGATAAGGTTGATCTTAGTTTAATATCACGGCTAGCGATTCTGTGGAAGCGATCTGATAGATCAAGCAGCAATAAGGGGCTATATTATGAATAAACTAAGATAAGGGGCTAGCAAAGGGTACAGCAGGCGACCACGTACGTCGTCGGCGTTGGAACAACCTTGATCCGTCTTGCTTATATTTTAGTGTGATGACGTTGTGTAGTCAGCCGAACCGTCACACTATTAACAGAAGATGGTAGTTCCGAATTCCGAACCTTTACAATTTAAGATACTTAATTTCATATATAACTCCCCTATAATAGGGCATCCTGGCCGTGCGAAGACCTATAAGATTGTTTAACAAGTATACTACTAGCCTATAATGCACAACTACGTACGAAAATACATTCGAGCATACAGAATGTGCGTGCGTAGAAAGACCTCTTATATAAAGAAGCAAGGAGTACTTTAACCGCTACCAATTCCAATGCAAAGATGGCGCGACATCTTAATTAACTTTATAGTTAACTTGCCTAGCAGTAATGGGTTCATAAATATTATGGTAGTTATTAACCGCCTTATAAAAATGCGATATATGATTCCCATAGACTTAATTAATACGATATTAGTAGCCAAATGTTTTATTAAGCACGTCTTTAAGCTACACGGACTTCCTAACTCAATAATATCTAACTATGGAAGCCAGTTCGTTTTAGACTTCTAGTAAGCTCTATATAAACAGTTAAGTATTTAAACATAACTCTTAACTACGTTTTATCTGGAGACAGATAGTTAAACCGAAATTGTAAACGCGATTATAGAACAATACCTATAAATATACTACTCCTACCTATAAAACGACTGGGAAAAATGGCTGCCTTTAGCTAAGTTTACTGCGAATAATACAATAAACGTATTAACAGGCGTAACGCCGTTCTACACAACCTACGGATAAAACCCTTAACTTGGATTTAAACCACAACCTAAAATTAATATAATAGGACCCATAATTAAACAGATCCAGTTAATTAACGCATACAACTTCGCTAATTAAATAAAGCAGTTAACGGAACTGTTATAAAGTGAATTAACGTACACTTAAACGGTATAGGAATGGCATATAAATAAAGAACGAGCTCCTATATAGGACTTTAAAGAAGGTGATATGGCTTACCTAAATACACAAAACATACGGACTTAACGGCCCTTAAAGAAACTTAATTAGAAGTTTGCGGGCCTATACTAAATTAACAAGAAACTAAGCCCGTACGCCTATAAGCTTAAACTGCTAACTGAGATAAAAATACACCTAATGTTTTACGTAAGCTTATTACAACCTTTAAAAGATAATCCTATGACTTATAAAGTACTACCGCCACCTCCCATAATTATTAATAATGGTAATAGTTCTTACTTTATTAACTTAATTAACGATATGTAATAGAAACTATAATCTAAACAATTTAAACTTCTTGTTAAGTGGGAAGGATATAAAACACAAACCTAGGAAACCTATAATTAGATTAAGGCCGACGCACCTTCCCTAGTAAAAGAATTCCATAAGGACTATCCTTCGCGGCCTACTCTAGCTAAATGGACACGATATAAAGGCAAACAACTACTACCTAACACAAATACACGAAACTCAAATTTAAAAAGAACTTGAAATAAGTTATAACGTTTATAACACAATTACGTAACACGTAAGATATTAAGGAACTTTAACCGGCGGTTAAAGTTGTCTAATTGGTTAGATCTGCCTTGCCAAGACCGCCACCTAACACAAAAATACGACACGTGATAAAATTATAAATTCTTAACTAAATTAAATTATTTTAAACCTTCGGCTAAAGGGGGGGTACTGTAACGGGACTAGCCTAGTTACAATAGGAATATCTTGGTAAAATACTCAACAAGATAAACTTAACGCTTTAACCAAATTCTGCTAAATTCTGCCAGCTTAATTGACTTCTGCCAAGTTCTGCTAGATTAATCGAATTCTACCAAAGTCCGTCCGCGTGTGTATGTGCGCACGCATCAACCAAGACCCCTAACTATTTAATTACAAGATTCTCTAGTTATTCCCTTCTCTTCTTTACGTAACGTCTTGTTCTCTTCAAAAGCTATATACCCTTAGATTTAGATAGAATTTATATTGTTCCTTTAAATCTTCCCTAAAGCCTCTTCACGCCCTTACAAATAATCCTATCTAAGAATAGCCTGGATATTGGATAATATCCAGATAATATCTAGATATTCGCAAATTTTTAACTATAAGCTAAACCTTTACCCCCTATTGTACGACGCTATAAATATGGCTAGTACTAGTAAAATTCACTCTAAAAACTTTAATAATAATAATTCCTTAAAGGTTAATACACTTTCTACTCTTTTAGGTGGTATTAAGACTAAAGCTAATACCGGTTTAATTATAACTACTTATATAATATAGACCTTAAGACAAGTCTCTTTAATTTATAAATATACTTATATAGTAATAAAGGAAGAAAAATCTCGTATAAAGAAACGCTACTTTTGTAAATACTATCCTCTTTAAGACCTAAAAGGACACTATTTCTTAACTATTGGATTATAAGGCTATTTTAGAAAATATAATATTAAATAGAGTTTAGTAGAAAATTAGGAGCGTATAACAATAAAAGATTAGGGGGAGAGAACTCTTTTAGAACTATATTAAATGCCTCTAGTAAAAGGAGAAGTTTAAGGTCTTAAGGGCGAGGTTCTAAAGCGTATAGTATATTAAAATACCGTAAAGCAAGCACTTCTAGATCTAATTATCGTATAACGGCTTCCCTTCTTATATATGGAATGGCTAGAGTTTTATGCTTTTATAAAGGCATTAAATTAAAAGGCACCCTTAATTATCCCTATATACTACTTAATAATTATAACCTAGATTCTTAAACACTTTACTAAGAGTTAAAATATTATATAAAAAGTACTTTAATCTGCAAAGACAAATATTTACCTTGCTATAGACATATGGACCACTCTAAGTTATACCCTTCTTCTTAGAATTTATGCTAGCTTTGTTAATATCTAGGATAAATATCAGAACCCCTTAATTGCCCTTTATATAGTATCTAGCTAAAGCGGTACAGATTAATAGGAGGCGCTTTATCTGGTTCTTATTAAGTATAGTATTAAAACAAAGATTAGAGCTCTTATTAGCGATAATACTAGATTAAATAATATCCTCTATTATATAATTGGCTAATAGCTTAGCCTTAAGTATAAAATTAACTAGATTATTGTAACGGGCGCTCCTAAAAGGTACATATTAGATAAAATAGATAAAGGTTTTACTAATATCCCACTAATGTCCTAGAGGAGACATAGTTAGATAAATAAGAGGTAAAGGGTTTTACTAGTGTCTTAGAAGGATTATATAGGGAGCTGGTTCTTCTCTAGAGAAGAACTAGCGATTAATCTCTAAATAGAAGAAGTTAGAAAGTATTTGTCCTTTAATACGTAAAGCTTATTCTACCTTTAACTTACCTTTTACTTACCTATAACTCTTATTTTACACTATTAATTAGATAACTATATATTCTGGTTAAACTAGCCTTTTATAATTCTAATCGCTTATAATCCTTTCAGAAGGAACATATGGCTATTAATTAACGATGACGGGCCATACCTCCTTACCCTCTAAAATAACGCCCTTATTATAAGAGGCTGGCAGAGTCTCCCCAGAGGAGCGTATCCCCTCTACTTATAAAGGAGTAGACTAAGACCCTTAGGAATAATTACTACTGGGGAGTTATTAGTATGGTTACTATATAAGACTTTATAAAAAACAAAGGAGTTAAAAATATAATTAAGATAAGTATATTAAGATTACTAAAAACAATTATAAGGATAATTACAAGAAGCATAGACACCCTAGATACGAGGCGGACTTAAAGGGGCAACGCCATACTATGTTATAATGTTAGATAAACCTAAATTCCGCATAAAGGAACCTAATAAGTATAATGGTAATAGTCTCTAGAACTATAATCGTTTTATCCATTAATGCGAAACTAAATTTTAGCTGGATCCGAAACGTTACTCTAACGAGTATAATTAGACACTAATTGCTTCTACCTTCCTACATAGCACTGTTAAGAGTTTATAGACACACTACAAGAAGAAACTTATCACACCCCTTAGATTTAGCAAATTTAAGTCCTAGTTGGTTAATTAGATCCAAGACCCTACTAATTAAGGAATAGATTATAACTAGTAATACTATAATGCAAAATAGCGAGAAGGCTAGAGTATAGTCTAGTTTATAAACTACTTAGAAGAGCTAGAAGACAATATACCCTATTTAGACCTGTGGGATAACGCTATATAACTTTATTAGCTACTTGCTAAGTTATAACCTAAGATTTAATAGGCTATATAGAAGAAGGGCAAAATTCCTACCTTTTAAGAAAAGCTTATCTCTAAAGCCACTTAGATTAAGAATACTAAAAGAGACTATCTAGGCAAGCGAAAGGAATAAGACGCCAACGACAAAGAGCGTAGAACTAAACCTCGCTTTAATAATAGGGGAAGATTTTAACTTAACCACTCTACAGAAGGATAACACAAGCAGGCTTTATAGCCCTAGAGCAACGCTAGTTAACCCTAGAATAACAATAGGTAAAAACCTAATCTAAATAAGTGGAATTAAGAGACACGCGTTTACTATAACTGTAGTAAGAAGGGCTATATTTAGCGCTCCTTATAACAAAGCCTTGTAGCGGAAACTACGGTGGACTTATTATTAGGCTAGGTGTATAGATATTTAAACAAAGTCAACAATGTAACAGTATAAGATAACAACTGGTGTGGAGTGGTTGCCTAACAGATTAACTCCAATTGTATTCTAAGATTTACTATAAGGAAAGGAACTATCTAGGTAGGGACTATGGTCCTTTAAATACATATCCATACTCCTAAGAAACTCTCCTTATATGTAAGATACACCTTATACATATTATACGTGCGTTCCCTTTATACACCGCGTACCTTATATACAACACCATATAACTCACTTACTATTCCTTATCATATAGTTCTACCGGCTCCATCCTAGACCGTGCTTTTACTAGCTAACTAGCTTCTTCTAACTCCTCTCCAAGTAGTTATAATATTATACTTAAAGCGTCCGTAATACCATCTCCCTCCTCTTTATCTTTGTCCTTAAAGATTCCTAATATCTCTAAGTCGTCCACTAGAGGTATAATATCCGTTTAATTAACTTGGTTAATATTATTGCTTATTATACCTAAAGCTCCTTCTTCTTCACAAGCGCAGCGCCATACTTATACCATAGCTGCTATACTGTCGCTTAGTAAGATAATGCCGTCTCTATACTCTTATTGTGCAAAAGAGGGGTTAGTTTATATTACACTAGCAACTTAGTCCCTTATCTCAGCAACCCTCTTCCTACTTAGAGTGCACCAAAGCAAACATTTAATTGTCTTACAACGTTCGCTCTATATCTAACGCTAAGTATACGCATCCTATTACTCTTAATAGTCTTTAAGTACCTTTGTTAATTGCTACTAGGGTCCTAGGTTTAATCTACCGCTATAAAACTTAATAGTAAGCTAACTCAAGCTCTAGCGGACTTAGAATATTCTTATAACACTAAGCAAAGAGCTTTAGAAGTTTAGATTACCGCCTCTACTCACCTACTTTGCTTAGAGAAAGTTTGTAAGAAGGTTTGTTTTAAGAAGTGGAAACTTATAGAGCAAGGTCTTTAGGAACTTGGCAATAAAAGAACAGATTCTCCTCTAATAGAAAGGGAAACAACTCCAAATACGTTAGCAGGTGCTCCTCTTAGGTCCCCCTTAGGTAACTCGTTCTTTGGCAATCCTTCTTTATTAATACTACCTAACCTATTTTCTTCTAATACTCCTGTACCTTTCTTATAGCGTTCTTTAAGTTGCTTAATAGTTTCTAGGTAGTCTTACTATAGCCTATCCACTTTACTTTATACCATATTTCATTATTAACGTCCTTATAACTAATAACCTTTAAAACTTACCATTTGTCTTCTTCTTATCCTCTATACGTGTCTGCCTTATAAACTAGTGGCTTAATATTCCCGTATACTAGCTCTAGCATTGCGATATGCTATATAGGGTAGATCTTTATTCTCTCTAGTAAGTCAAGTCTGTATATAACTTCTGAGATTTTTACTTTAACTATAAATAGTCCTAGTCTAACATAGTCCAACTTCTTGCTTAGTTGTCAACTCTTAAAATTTTTATATAGTAGCCACACTTTATCCCCCTCCTTAAGATCTGGTCCCTTAGATCTCTTAGCATTATAGTACTTTTTTATCCTTATCTATACTAGTTTAGCTATTTCTTTAAGGTAATTATAAAGATTTATTAACGTCTCCATTCTTTCTTTAGCTATACTACTCGTTTTCTTTACTTATTATGGCAATAATGTTATTCTTGACTTATACCCGTAATTCGCCTTAAAAGGTAATATACCTATCCCTTCCTATAGTGTCGCGTTATATACAAACTATATAACTGGTAGTAATAATACCCAATTGTTTTATACGTAATTAATATAGTGCCTTAGATACTGTTAACTTTAGTAGCTTTATAATAAAGTCCTATAATATAACCTCCTATGGTCTCTTTAGTATTTTAATAGGTTATAGCCCTCTATACAGCTTATGCCTTATTAGTTTGTTTCTTTAGCAATCTAGACATTCCTTTATAACTTATCTTACTAGTCCCTAAATTCCTTAAATAATATACTCCTCTTAAAGTCTTAACACTAAGCCTATAGCTCCACTATGTCCTTATATTATTCCTTTATAAAACTCTTTTATAAACTCTTCTACAATTACTTTTAGAACATAGGTCACTTTTCTATTTTTATACTGTTCTATATCTAGATCCTCTGCCTGCACTTCTTAAATTCTTTATATTCAATTACTCTTAGGTAATTTGTAAACTTAACCCTCTATAGTTACTGCAATCTTTAGATAATTATACCTAATTATTCCATCTTAATCTTATTGTAGTAAAGCTCCTAATAGCTTTTCTTTATTTTATAGTTTAGCTTTTCTGCTTAAAGCATCTACTTATACATTGTCTGTACCCTTAGTATACTAAATCTTGAAATAATATTCTGCAAGCATTTCTGCCCATCTAACCTATCTTTAGTTTAGTTCCTTTGTTATTAGAAACCCTATTAGGTTCTTATAATCCGTCTTAACTATAAATGGTTTCTCTATGCCTTATAAAAATGCTCTTTATTCTTTAAGTGCTGTAACTATACCTAGCAACTCCTTGTTATAGATATTATAGTTTAACTCTAGTAGTGTCATTTTCCGACTGTAATACGCTACTAAGTGCCACGCGTCTAAATACTTCTATATTAAATACGCTCCTAGTACAAAGTCTAATACATCTATTTCCACAACCATTTCTAACTTCGGCTGGTAGATTTTAAGGATTAGATCTTAGGTAAACAACTCCATAAGTTCCTTAAACAACTTCTTTTACTTATTGCCCTATACCCACAGTTCTTCCTTTTTAGTTAGTCTTATAAATAGCTTAATACTTTTTAACCACTACGCTATAAACCTCCTATAGTAGTTGTAAAACCCTAAGAACAATCTTAACTGCGTAATATTCTCTAGTTTTTGCCAACTTACTATAGCTTTAACTTTCTTTAGGTCCATACTAATCTTTCCTAGTTTAATAATAAATCTAATAAAATCGGTCTTCCTGGTAAAGAACTCGCATTTCTTAATTACTACTAGCATCTTTTCTTTTTGTAGTCTCTTTAAGACCCACTTAATATATTCTCTATATTCTTCCTTACTTATTAAGTAGATAATAATATTATTAAGATATACTATAACAAACTTATTAAGGTATTCTCCTAACACGCTATTAATTTGTTTTTAAAACGTTACTAGTGTATTTATAAGCCCAAACTGCATAACTAACGGTTTGTATAGTCCTTTCTTTAACCTAAAGGCTGCCTTCTATTTATCTCCTTCCTTAATCCTAATCTAATAGTACGCCTATCTCAGATCTATCTTTATAAAGATTTTTGCGTTGCCTATCCTATCTTAGATTTTGCTAATTAAGGGTAAAGAATACCTATCCTTCCTAGTAATGCTATTCAACTGTCTATAGTTAATGCACATCCTAAGTTTTCCGTTTTTCTTTAGAATAAACAGTACTAGATATCCTGCTAATAACTATAATAGTCTAATATATCCCTTTCTTAAGTTCTCCTAGATAAACTCCTTAAGCGCTATTAACTCGGTTTTAGTAAGCTTATAGATTAGAAAAAACTTTAGACTAGTTCCTGGTTCCAACTCTATTTTATAGTCCCATACTATATACTCTAACAGCTTTTCACTTTCTAGTAACCATAACCTTTTGCTATACTTATGGTATCTTTTTAGTATATAACTTAAGCCTCGCTCAGTCTCTTTATATATTACTCCAACTTAATACTATACCATTTTAGTTTACTGTTATATCTTACATTATTAAGTATCCTTAATATTAACCTGGCCTATAACCCAATTAATCTTTAAATTATATTTCTGTAACTAAGGCATTTCTAGTATCGCCTTATCCTTCCCTAACGGTAGGATATTAAAAGATATCTTAACTTGTCTCCCTTTAATAGTTAACTAAATAGGTCCTGTTTTAAGATTAATAATACCTCCCCTATAGGCTATTAAATCTCCTAAAATTGTTATAAGTGGATATAGGTGTTCCTTTTGTCTATATAGTAACCCTATTCTTTCTACTACTGCTAGTAATATATGGTTCCTTATTACCCTACTATCTACTAATACTTTAAACTACTAATCCTGCTACTTAATTTATAAATTTAGGTGTCTACCTTAAATTTCCTTAAGGGTCTAAGGCTCTACTACTAGCTCCCTCTAGTCCTATGGGCCTCCCCTTTTCCTAACTATTAACTGCTAGATCCTGTTTATACTTAGTCCTCTTTTAGCCAATACTTAGTTTATTTCTTTTCCTCTATATACTATAGATAAGTATTCTCTAGGCACTCCCACCACTGTTATCTATTTAGGTATTCTTCTATAAGGAATCTTCCTGGTTAAAGTATTAGGTCCCCTTAACTCTATACTTTTACTAAGTGCCATCTATATATATACTTAGCGTTTTTATACTTTCTTTTATCTGGTGCCTAATGCATTCTAGTTAAATACTTCTAGTTTTTGTCCTTTAGTACTCTATATATATTACACGTACCATCTATATAAGCTATCTACGATAGTGTATAATGCGCTAAGTAACTTAGGTTAACTCTTAGTTTGTTTTTAAGTTTAAGTTTAAACCTCTATCTAGCCAACCTAATTATTGGTCTTTTACTTACAGGTACTAAGATTTATTACTTACTTCTCTAGTCCCTAAATCCCTCTTCTAGATTTCTTAATATTATAATTAACGCTTCTTTAATATAATTTATACGTTTCTCTATAATGGGTTAGTCTTAGACAACTTTTTCATCTAGCCATATATAGAAATCTTCCCATTTGTTACTGTGTTATTACCTATACCACTTTTTATATAACTGGTTTAATATATATGGCATATCTATTAAAAAGTACCTTATTATTACTATGTTATAACAACCTTTAGTATATCTTTCTTTAAATCTAGTTAGGATTTCTAAATCCTCTTCTTATTCTAGTTCGTCTAACCACTTTACTTTAGGCGTCCCTACCTTAGGCCTATTAGTAATTCTTTATATAGGTACTCTATCCCTTATACGTCCTGGCATAGCCAATCTCTTATCTAGCTTTTATTCTTGCTATGCGATAATTCTTTACCTAAACTTATTCATTATTTCTTGTTTTCTGCGTCTTGTAGCTAGATCCTTAAAGTTATCTTGCTTCTTAATCTCTGTATTAATTTTTTAATCTTTAGGCTAAATACTGCGTTTACTTAAAACTAATGTTCTTACTTATTCTCTGAACTTATAGTTCTTGAACTTACGTCCTATACTTATTTATTTGTTACTAAACTAAGCTACTGCCCTTCCCCATCAGTTTTCATCCGTTGTGGGTTTTTAGGTATGTCTTATCTTATTTTAAAAATCTTAAGAGTCTTAAGCCTTTAGCCTTTTACCTTTATTAAGTGGTAAGCTAGCACTAGTAGTTATCTGCTTGCTTAATCCTCTTTAGACATTACTCCTTCTATCTTATAAAGTAATAGATGCTATATCTAACGGTGTTATAATATCCGTTACTAAACCGCGTTCTATAGTGGTCTTAGTCTCTGCTTCTATTATATTATTAAGGTTTAAGCGCCCCTAGTTAGCCTCTCCTTCTTCCTTATTGCTATTAATTAATAAGTACTCTAACTCTATTGTTATAGTTGCTAATCTTTATTCGCACGTTGCTGTAATATCTTAATCCAGCTTATAGAGTTAATCTTATTCTTTATCTAACTCCCTAGTTCCTTTAAGTCCTTTTAACTCTAGCTCCTATAGCTAATAGCTTACGCTGTACTTAGGATCCTTATAAATTTAGTATGCGTTATTATAATAAAACGCAAAGTGCTTAATTAAATACTCCTTAGTCCTGCGCAACATCCCTATATTTATATTATTATACTCTAATAACCTAGTGCCTTTTACTGTATGGTTACTCTAACCACCTTTATAGTCTCTGGCAAAATAACCCTGTTTTCCGCAATTTATATAAGCTCTATCTTTAAACTATTGTTTTTGCTATGGAGTCTGCTTAAACATCTTCTACTACTAAGATCCCTAGTTTAGCCTCTGCTCCTTAGTCCTATAATTACTTAATCCCTAACCTCTAGGTTTCCATAGTTTCTTACTCTATCTTCTAGATTCTTTAGTGCCGCTTAAGTCCATTAGCTCTGGCCTACCATTCTATAGTTTCTAACTCTATGTCTATTAATGTGTACTCTGCGTCTTATATAACTATAGAACTCTATCTTGCCCTTTCTTAGCTTATTCCCTTTAATAGATCCTATTATTAATCTTTATTAATTAATCTATTAAGTCTCTTAGACTTTCCGCATCTTTTATTAAAATAATCGCGTCCTAGACTTTTACCTTAAGTCTTTACTTATACTATACCATAAGTGCCTTATTGTTCCACTTAACCTATATTATAAGTATCTAAAACTATATTATGTACTTAATTACTAAAGTGTATTATATTAGACTCTAAAGCTTTCTTTCCGCTATGGTTGTTACCTCTAGATCTCTAAATATCTGCGTTAGTCTCTCCGTAAACCCATTCTAGTTAGCAAATATAAACCGTACTTCTTAGTTAGTAGTTATTATTCCGTTTGCCTGGATTTTAGTAAGGTAAGGTTTAAACCACTTAAGTGCTCTTCTGGTTAAGAACAACCCTATATATACTACTTAGTCTATAAGTATTGCCAACTTTACCCCCTTTTATATAACCTTAAAGTATATCTACGTAAGAAATCCTTTAAGCTTTAACTTTTCTCCTAAGAACCTCTTAATTAACGGTAACTTAATCTTAGCTGCTCCAATACCATTAATTCGGTCTTTAAGTATTTAATTATTGTCTGTTAATTAATTAACTATTTCCTGTAACTAACCTACCATAACTAGCTATAAATCTATGTCCTCTATACTAGTGTCTCCTCCGGACCCTAAGGTTGTAGCTGCTGTAGATACGGTTATAACCAGTACCTTTAACAGCGTAACAACTTGCGCTTTTAGTGGTATACTATTTAATTTATTAATACCATAACTAGGTAGTAAATGTATAATAAAGCCTTATAGCAGGAACTACGGTAGACTTGTTATTGGGCTAGGTATATAGATATTTAAATAAAGTCAACAATATAATAGTATAAGATAACAACTGGTGTGGAGTAGTTGCCTAACAGATTAACTCCAATTATATTCTAAGATTCACTACAAGGAAAGGAACTGTCTAGGTAGGGGCTGTGGTCCTTTAAATACATATCCATACTCCTAAGAAACTCTCCTTATACGTAAGATATACCTTATACATATTGTATATGCGTTCCCTTTATACACTGCGTACCTTGCGTATAACACCACGTGACTCGCTTACTATTCCTCATTACATAGTTCTACCGGCTCTATCCTAGACCGTGCTTTTACCAACCAACTAGCTTCTTCCGACTCCTCTCCAAGTAGTTATAATATCGTACTTAAAGCGTCCGTAACACTCCTACTAGTAAAAAAAGTAAAAGTTAGAATTGGAAAAAGAGAGAGACCTTTACTCCTTTATACTAGGCCAGTAAGAGAAGAAGGGAGTAAGCTGCTGCATAGTTATTCCCGTCTCTATTTAAGTTAATAATAAATAGGTAATATAAGACTGCCTTATAGATAGCGGCGTAACTATAGGGTTTATTTCTTAATTACTGGTAAAAGAATTAGATTTGGACCTTAGTGGCTTATAGGTACGTACCGTTTAAAGTATTAAAGGCCACTAGATTCCGTGCTATAGGGAATAAACTTTTTCTATAGCTAACTAGGACCACGATGGTCTATGGGATATATAGGAGATGCGCTTCTACGCTGTAGAAATTAAGGAGTATAACCTTGTTTTAGGATACCTATAGCTTTACTAAGTTAATCTAAATATTAATTGGCCTTTTGCCTTGTATTAACACCAGAAGTTTTAACCATATATTATAGTTAAAGATTAAGAGACTTTTTTAAGCTATATGCAAGAAGAAGGGTGGGTATATACCATATATACTACTCTTAACCCTAAGAATGGGGACGCGGAGTATTTATTTTTAGATATCTAGCTATACGCAGTTAAGGAACTAGAAATTCTATAGGAATATATAGACTTAAAGGATATTTCTAATAAAGAGGCTACACATACCTTGCCTAACCCTATATTAGTAGAGTATAAAATAGATATAGGAGACAAGGAACCTCCTTTTAGACCACTATATAACCTATTAGAAAATAAGCTAGTAGTATTACGTTAGTATATAGTAGACAATCTTTAGAGAGGATGGATTTAGCCTTCTATAAGCTAGGTATGGGCACTAATTATATTTATACCTAAGAAGGATAAGACCCTTTGCCTCTATATTAACTATTAAGCGCTAAATAAGATTACTATAAAGAATTACTACCCGCTGCCCTTAATAGGGAAGCTTATTAACAGACTATTAGGCGTAAAAATATTTATAAAATTGGACCTAAAAGATGTATACTATTAAATCTAGATTAAAGCCGGCAATAAGTAGAAAATGGTATTCTAAATATGGTACGGCCACTTTAAGTACCTAGTAATACTATTTAGGCTTACTAACGCACCAGCGATATTTTAGGCCTATATTAATAAGGTATTATTGGGCCTATTGGATATAATATATATAGTCTACTTTAATAATATTATAGTTTACTCTAATAACTATAAAGTATATATGCACTATGTGCGAATAGTACTAGAAAAACTATAGGAATACAAGCTGTATATAAACCTAAAAAAATGCTTGTTCTATGTTACTAGTATTAATTTTCTGGGCTTTATTATTAGTGTTAATAGAGTGTTAATAGAGAAAAGCTGGGTAGACGCTATTAGGGAATGGCTATACCCTATAATGTTTAGAGAAGTATAGGTTTTTATAGGCATGGCGAACTTCTACTAAAGGTTTATTATTTACTACTTATAAGTAATACTCTTAATTACTAATCTACTAAAGGGATCTAAGGATAGTAAGAAGTTAGAACCCTTTATATTTAGGGAAGCTACTAAGTAGGCTATAGACTAGTTAAAGGATTTATTTATATTAGCGCCTATTCTAATATACTTCTACTAGGAGCTATATATATACCTTAAAATAGATACATCTGGCTTTGCCCTAGGGGTAATATTATCTTAATTAAAAGACGAAGAATAGTATTCTGTAGTGTTTTAGTTAAGGAAAATAACCCCTATAGAATAGTGTTATATAACATATAATTAGGAGCTGCTTGCGATAGTTGCAGTAATAAAGTACTGGCGATATTATTATATAGGAAGCAATTATCCTATTAAAGTCCTTATAGACTATAATAACCTATAATACTTTATAACTATAAAGGTGTTAAGCAGTTAATAAGCTAGATAGGTAGAGGCACTATTATAGTATAACTTTAAAATTATATACCGCCTAGGAAAGACAAATCCCGCTAATAGGTTATTTAGATATTTGGATTATAAAATAGAGAAGATCTAGGATAGTATAGGGGAAATAATCCCTATATTATAAAATTTGCTTAAAAAGAAAGAAAAATCTTTTCCTAAAACTATAGAATTTCATAGTAGGGTAGAGGTCCTAATAATATAGCTGTAAAGTACTATAATAATAGAGCTGTAGGATATGGTTATGGACTAAGTTATAGACTAAGTAGATATTATAAAGTTGGCGTACCCTAGAATTAGCAAGAATTCTATAGGATGTATTAGAGGTGTTATAGTACCTTTAACTTAATGGCGCATTAGCTATAAGTTTCTAGATCTAGAGGGGATAGGTAAGATAATTATCTATAGTATAGTATACTGCACAATAGTAGGAATCTACTGGCACTAATAGTTTAAAACGTCTTATGCTATGCTTAGGGTCCATAATAGCGGTAGGCAAAATAGAAATAAGTAATCTATATAAAACCTTTCTAGATCTTCTTCTTTAAGTATAATAGAGGGACACCTTTATTGCTAGGGAGAGGTAAAAAGATATAGTGGAGACCGACTTGGCCGGAGTTACTAAGAAGCTATGATAGTAAAAATAAAAGGGTCTATTGCGCTTTAAAGGTGCTGTATATATCTTAAAGGACTAAGCGGTTTAAGACGAAATTTTAAAGGTTTTTTATAATAACCCTTTTAGGGGTTACTATAGTGCTAATAGAACCCTTAAGGCTATTTAAAGGAAATACTTTTAGGATAGAATATCTAAAGAAGTTAAGGACTATGTATTGAGATACAATACGTGCTAAAGGGTATAGATATCCAGGCATCCCCCTTATAGTAAGTTATTAGTGCTTCCTATTTCGTAAGGACCTATATCAGAACCAATAATAGATTTTATAATAGGCTTACCCCTTACTAAAATAAGAATAGGAGAGGTTGCTAATACTATTCTAGTAATTGTTAACAAATATATAAAGTTTTTAGGGTATTTTGCTGTTATAATAATAATTACAGTAATGGAACTGGCAGACCTGTTTTTAGAGCGGTAGCTCTTATTTAGTATATTAAGGGGAATTATATCTAATAAAGGTACCGTATTTAACAGCACATTTTAGTCTTTATTCTGTCTTTTATTAAAAATATAGTAAAAGATAAGTACTACCTTTTACTTATAAATAGATGGGTAAACAGAGCGTTTAAATGCGTTCTTAGAATACTACCTCCGCTGCTATATTAATTATTAATAGGATAATTAGCCATTGTGGTTGGCTCTGGCGTAATATATATATAATATAAGCATCCATAGTAGTATAAAAATAACCCCTTATAAAGCACTGTTTGGGGTAAAAGTAAATAACCCCTAGAATGTTAAGGATATTATTCCTAAAAGAGAGGCACTGGTGGCGTCTAAGAGGATTAAGCAAATAAGAATTTGTAGAGAAGAACTTAAAAAGCACTTACTAAACGCCTAGGCTATATAAAAAAGGTACTATAATAAAAGATATATGCCTAAAGAATTCGAAATAGGAGACGAAGTTTTACTATCTATAAAAAATATCTGGATAAAATGTGTTAAGAAGAAGCTGGACTATAGGTGGCTTAGACCCTTTAAGATAGTTAGAAAAACTAAAGGAAATTAAGCCTATAAATTGGAATTGCCAAAATTATATCCAATATATCCTATATTTTATGTTTCCTTATTAGAGTTATACTGGAGAAGAGATGGTATAGAACTACCCCTACCTAGCAAAATTAATAGGGAACTAGAATAGAATATAGAAGACATTTTAAACTAAAGATAGCGTTAGAGGAAACGCGAATTTTTGGTTTATTAGGAAGGATACTCCTAGGTATATAATAGTTAGGAACCTAAGAAGCACCTTTAGCCAGAATATAATATGGCAATTAAAACTTTCCTAAAGACTATAAATTAGGATTTAGTAACGGTTTTAGATATGCTATGGATAAGACAATAGGGAAGACCTTATAAATTAAAACTATAAGGTTCAGTATAGGCATTAGAAATGGGAACGTTTTACTATTATAATAGGGATCCTAAAATCCTATAAGAGAAAGCTATAAGGATCTATATAAGAACTATTAGGGATACTGTCTAAAGAAGACGCTGTTTGGGAATAAGTAGTAGTACTAGAAGAAGGGGCCCTAGGGATTTAGAAGGGTTCCTTAGGGATAAAAGGAGAGTATCTAGTCTAACACTAAAGATATGCAGTAGAGTTAATAATATAAAGAGGACTAAAAAGACTTAGAGCGAAGACTTAGAAATTTTAAGAAATTGTAAAGTACCTATAAGAATACTACCCGTTTATTATATACGGAAATTATAGCGGTATACTACTTTTATATAGACTGTTACCAAAAATAAGAATAGAGGTATCCCTAAAGTATAAAGTTGATTTCTAGTACTAGGGTATCCTAGAGGCACTAGAGAGGTGTTACGGGACTTACTTATTCTTACGCCTCTACGCGTCTTTAACGTTCTTAACCCGTGCTTATATTTGTCCTAAGATACCTACGCATGTTCCCCTACAACCCCTATTTATACCTTATACCTAGTATACAAAGACTCTTCTTCTTTATCTAATGTCTTTATATTAACCACGCATAGTTACGTGTACGTAGCCTTCTTAATTACTACCTCGTTTAGTATATTATATCCCAGTTTATGCCTACTCCATAACACTATATTGGATCCCTTTTCTACGTACCTAGTAGGCCTAGGGCTACTAGTTACGGAGCATGCCTTTTTATACCTTATGAGGGTAGGAACAGGAGCTGCTAGCTGCAGGTAGACTAGGACGTTAGGGCTCTAATCTAGTACAACAAGACTCTGTGCCGATTTGTATACGGACCTGCCGACAAGACCTTGTACCGTTACGCCTACGAGACGACCTGGCTTGCACCCTACTGCTACTAATTTCGAATAGGCACATTACTGCCCTCCGGTTTAACCTTATATGGCTTATATCCTACTGCATAACGACCCCAAACCTAAACCCTTACGCTGGCATTGTACTACTATCCTACCAAAACTGCATCTTACTGCCCTATAAATCCGATAAGCTCCGTGCCAATTCGCCTATGGAACTCAAACCTATTGCTAGCACTATACTGCTACCTAAATCTAATAAGATCCCGTGCTAATATGCCTACGGAACCCTACGCTAGCACTATACTACTACTATAAGAACCTGCCTATAACTATAAATACTGCACTATACTAATAAGAACCTACTAAGAAGACCTATACTACGATTATAACCACCTAAAAACGCCTATTTTGGACCAAAATCGCCTATTTTATACTAAAATCGGGGCTATTTTTTAGGGGGACCTGGAGTAGAATAATAAGGGAAGACTATAAAGCTACTAGAAGCAAGGAAAGGGACTATATAAGCTTTAGCAATGCGTCTCTAAGTGGTAAGAATAGGAGTGTAGCTAGTAATAGAAGCTAGGCTATACTTTAGGCCTAATAAGTTAGTAGCCTAATAATAAAACATAGAAGGACTAAACTGGTGGAGCCTGCGTAGCGTAGGACGTAAAAGGGCGGAGAAGGGCTAACAAAAAAAAATTCCTATAATGGGTTTTTTTAGTATATATATAATACGCCTCGTAGGAGCTTAGAAGTAAGGGGGGGGTACTATTACAGGACTTACTCGTTCTTACACCTCTGCGTATCTTTGACGTTCTTAACCCGTGCTTATATTCGTCCTAAGATACCTATATACGTTTCCCTATAACCCCTATTTATACCTTGTACCTAGCATATAAAGACTCTTCTTCTTTATTTAATGTCTTTGTATTAACCACGTATAGTTACGTATATATAGCCTTCTCAATTACTACCTCGTTTAGTACATTGTATCCCAGTTTGTGCCTACTCTGTAACACTATATTGGATCCCTTTTCTACGTACCTAGTAGGCCTAGGGCTACTGGTTGCGGAGCATGCCTTTCTACGCCTTGCGAGGGTAGGAATAGGAGCTGCTGGCTGCAGGTAGACTAGGACGTTAGGGCTCTGATCTGGTACGACAAGACTCCGCGCCGATTTGCATACGGACCTGCCGACAAGACCTCGTGCCGTTACGCCTACGAGACGACCTGGCTTGCACCCTACTGCTACCGATTTTGAACAGGCACGTTACTGCCCTCCGGTTTGACCTCATATGGCTCGCATCCTACTGCATAACGACCCCGAACCCGAACCCTTACGCTGGCATCGTACTGCTGTCCTACCGAAACTGCATCTTACTGCCCTACGAATCCGATAAGCTCTGTGCCGATTCGCCTACGGAACCCGAACCTATTGCTAGCACTATACTGCTACCTAAATCTAATAAGATCCCGTGCTAATATGCCTACGGAACCCTGCGCTAGCACCGTACTACCACTATAAGAACCTGCCTACAACCACAAATACTGCACTGTACCAATAAAAACCTGCCAAGAAGACCTATACTACAATTATAACCACCTAAAAACGCCTATTTTGGACCAAAATCGCCTATTTTATACCAAAAATCGGGGCTATTTTTTAGGGGGACCTGGAGTAGGATAATAAGGGAAGACCGTAGAGCTGCTAGAAGCAAGGAAAGGGACTATATAAGCTTTAGCAATGCATCTCTAAGCAGCAAGAATAGGAGTGTAGCTAGCGACAGAAGCTGGGCTATGCTTTAGGCCTAATAAGTTAGTGGCCTAACAATAAAATATAGAAGGACCGAACTGGTGGAGCCTGCGTAGCGTAGGACGTAAAAAGGCGGAGAAGGGCTAACAAATTTTTTTCCCTATAATGGGTTTTTTTAGTATATATATAATACGCCTCGCAGGAGCTCGGAAGTAAGGGAGGGGTACTGTTATAGGACTTACTTGTTCTTACGCCTCTGCGCGTCTTTAACGTTCTTAACCCATGCTTATATTCGTCCCAAGATACCTACGCACGTTCCCCTATAACCCCTATTTATACCTTATACCTAGTATATAAAGACTCTTCTTCTTTATTTAATGTCTTTGTATTAACTACGCATAGTTATATATACGTAGCCTTCTCAATTACTACCTCGTTTAGTACATTGTATCCTGGTTTATACCTACTTTATAACAAGAGGCACTATATAAAGCTATCTTATAAGAAAAAAGAAAGAATAAGATAATAACTTAAATATTAAAAGTAGTAATGGGCGCCTCCTCCTCTATTTTAATGTTATTGTTAGTAGTATTATTAGCACTCCTATCTGTTACGGACGCTTTAAGTAAGGTGTTATAACTACTTAGAGAGGAGTCGGCGGAAGCTAGTTGGTTGATATAGGCACGGTCCAGAATGGATCCGGTGGAACCATGTAATAAGGAATAGTAAGCAAGTTATATAACGTTGTACGCAGTATACAAGGAGTACGCAGTGTACGCCACGTATAACATATATAACACGTACCTTACATATAAGAGAAGATTTCTTAGGAGTACGGTTGTGTATTTAAAGGACCTCAGTCCCTACTGTAGATAGTTCTCTCCTTATAGTAAATCTTAGAATACAATTAGAGTTAATCTATTAGGCAACCACTCCACCAGTTATTATTACATTGTTGATTTTGTTTATACCTATATACCCAGCCCATTAATAAAACCCACCGTAGTTCCTACTACAAGGTTCCATTATATATTTACTACTAAGGTTACAGTATTAAACAGAGAGATCAAACAACATGCCACTAAGAGCAGCACTAGTTATGACGGCGTTAACGGGAGCCACAACCTTAGGTTTAGGTAATACCAGTATAGATAAGGGAGATTCTTAAGTGGTTACGCGAGGTCAGTTATAGGAAATGGTTAATCACTTACAGGACAATAATAGGATATTTAAAGAACGCATTAATGGAATTGGAGCAGTAAAGATTAAGTTACCTTTAATTAAACAATTCTTAGGAGAGAAGTTGAAGCTTAAGGGATTTCTTATGTAGATGCACTTTAAGGTAGTATAGGAAGGAGCGAAGTTAGCAACATTATTAGACTAAGTAGCCTATGTAGGATTGTTCCTAATAGGGAGGGCACTTAAGTGGTTTAAGCCGTATCTCACGGAAATATAGGCTAATGGTATGACAACTACTAACCAAGATATATGGTATATATTTGCCAGTTAGAACGGGTTTATAGAGCGACTAATGCAGATGTTTAGAGACCTAGAAGCTATAACCATAGTAGAACAAAAGCTTTAGAACTTAGTATAACGCACTTTAATAATTAAGTATACAACATAGTTTTAAACACTAGCCATATAGGTTAAGTGGAATGATAAGGTGCTTATAGCACAGTACAAATAGGGACTTAAGGCTAAAGTCTAGGATGTAATTATCCTAATGGAAGATGCGGATACTCTAAGAGAGTTAATAGATTAGTTAATAAAGATTAATAACAGAATCTATTAAAGGGAATAAGCTAAGAGAGGGTAAGACAGAGTTCCACAGTTGTATAAGGTGTAGAGTATATAATAACAGATATAAAGTTAAAAACTATAGAATGGCGCAGAGCTAATAGACCTAAGTGGTACTAAAGAAACCCAAAAATGGGAAAAGAAACTATGGAAACCTAGAGGTTAAGGATTAAGTAATTAAAGGACTAAGGAGCAGAGGCTAAACTAGGGATCTTAGTAGCAGAAGACATTTAGGCGGACTTTATAGTAAGAAAGATGGTTTAAAGATGGAGCTTATATAAATTGCGGAAAATAGGGTTATTTCGCCAGAGACTGTAGAGGTGGTTAGAGTAACTATGTGGTAAAGGGAACCAGACTAGTAGACGGCACATACGTATAGAGGGATAATGGTGCACTGCAAGGAATAAAAGAGTGTTTAATTAACAGTTTTGCGTATTATTACAACAACGTATGCTAAATTTATAAGGACGCTAAGTACGGCGCAAGCTATTAGCTATAGGAGCTAGAGTTAAAAGGACTCCAAGGAACTAGAGAGTTAGATAAAGAACAAGATTAACTCTATAAGCTAGATTAAGATGTCACAGTAACGTATAGATAAAGATTAGTAGTAATGACAATAAAGTCGGAGTACTTATTAATTAATAGTGATGAGGACAAAAAAGAGGCTAACTAGGAGCACTTAAACCTTGATGATGTAATAGAAGCAGAGACTGAGACTATTACTAAACGAGGTTTAGTAACGGATGTTATAACACCGTTAGATATAATTTCCATCACTTTACAAGACAATAGGAGTAATATTTAGAAGAAACTAAGCAAGCAGATGACTGCTAGTGCTAGCTTATTACTTAATAAAGGCAAAAGGCCATAGGCTTAAGATTCTTAAGAAGAGATGAAAGAAGCTTAAGATTTTTAAGACAAGATGAGATATACCTAAGAACTTACAATAGACAAAAACTAATGGGAAAGGGTAGTAACTTAGTTTAGTAACAAACAAATGAGTATAGAACGTAAGTTCAAGAACTATAAGTTTGGGGAATAAATAAGAACGTTAGCAATTCTAGGTAAATGTAGTGTTCAGCCTAAAGATTAAAAAGTTGATATCTGGATTAAAAAGCAAGACAACTATAAGGATCCAGCTACAAGATATAGAAAACAAGAAACTATAGATAAGTTTAGAATAAGAATTATTATATAGCAAGAGTAAAAGCTAGATAAGAGATTAGCTATGCTAGGTTGTATAAGGGACAGAGCACCTATATAAAGAGTTACTAATAGGCTGAGTGCAGGGACACCTAGGGTAAAATGGTTAGATAAACTAGAATAAGAAGAGGATCTAGATATCCTAACTAGGTTTAAAGAAAGGCATACTAAAGGATATCACAATGCAGCGATAACAAGGTATTTTCTAACGGATAGACTATATACACTAAACCAGTTATATGGAAAGTGGTATAGGTAATAACATAATGACAAATAGAAAGACTTTTATATATGGCTAAATAAAAAAGTTATTTAAGACCAACCCATTACGGAAAAACGCATAAGTTATATTAAAGGAGCATTAATTATAACGTCAAGGAACCTAGAAGAGAGGTCTAGGGACTGGAGAAGTAAGTGACAAATTTTAGTACCTATAGTAGAGATACCAGTGGTTAGGTTAATTAGGTATAGGTTTAAACTTAAGGACAAAGATAAACTAAGAGTTAACCTAAAACATGCAGCGCATTATACACTATTATGGATAGCTTATATAGATAACACATGCAATATATATAGAGCACCTAAAGATAAGAACTAGAAGTACCTAGTAAGAATATATTAGGCACTAGAGGAAAAGCGGTTTAGGAATGCCAAGTATATATATAGTTGGCACCTAGTAGAAGTATAAGGTTAAGGAGACTTAATACTTTAACCAGGAAGATTCCTTATAGAAGAATGCCTAGATAGATAATAGTAGTGGGAGTGCCTAGAAAACACTTGTCTATGGTATATAGAGGAAAAGAAATAAACTAAGTATTAGCTAAAGTTAGACTAAGTACAGGTAGGATTAAGCAGCTAATAGTTGGGAAAAGGAGAGGTATATAGGACCAGAGGGAACCAGTATTAGAGCCTTAGACCCTTAAAGGAATTTAAGAATAATACCTAAATTTAAGAGCCAAGTGGCAAGATCAGCAGTTTAAAGCATTAGTAGATAGTGGAGTAATAAGGAACCACATATTACTAAAGGCAGTGGAAAGGATGGGGTTACTATACAGACAGAAGGAATACCTATATCCACTTATAACGATTTTAGGAGATTAAATAGCCTATGGAGGAGGCATTATTAATCTCAAAATAGGACCTATTTAGATAACTATTAAAGGGAGACCAGTTAGAATGTCTTTTAATATCCTACCATTGGGACAGGATAAGGCAATACTAGGAATGCCTTAGTTATAGGAGTACAATCTAAAGATTGATTAGGTTATAGGTTAAGTTAATATTAAGGATATATAATAATATAAAGTGCGACAGTAAACCAAGTTGGTATAATACTAAGTCAGAGCAATATATAAGGAGACTGAGCGAGGCTTAAGTTATGTACTAAAGAGATACTATAAGTATGGAAAAAAGTTATGGTCACTAGAAAGTAAAAAGCTATTAGAGTATATAGCTTAGGACCATAAGATAGAATTAGAAAAGGGAATAAGTCTAAAGTTCTTTCCAATCTATAAGCTTACTAAAATAGAGTTAGTAGCGCTTAAGGAGTTTATCTAGGAGAACTTATAAAAGGAATACATTAGACTATTATAGTTATCAGCAGGATATCTAGTACTGTTCATCCTAAAGAAAAATGGAAAACTTAGGATGTGTATAGACTACAGACAGTTAAACAGCATTACTAGGAAGGATAGGTATCCTTTACCCTTAATTAGCGAAATCTAAGATAGGATAGGTAATGTAAAGATCTTTATAAAGATAGATCTAAGATAGGCGTACTACTAGATTAGAATCAAGGAAGGCGATGAATGGAAGGCAGCCTTTAGGTCAAAGGAAGGACTATACAAGCTGTTAGTTATGCAATTTAGGCTTATAAACGCACCAGCAATGTTCTAGAAGCAAATTAATAGTGTGTTAGGAGAACACCTAAATGAATTTGTTATGGTATACCTTAACAACATTATCATCTACTTAGAGAGTGAGGAAGAATATGGGGAACACATTAAGTAGGTCTTAAAGAGACTATAAGAAGAAAAGATGCCAGTAGCAATTAAGAAATGCGAGTTCTTTACCAGGAAAACCAATTTTATTAGATTTATCATTAAACTAGGCTAACTCAGTATAGATCCAAAGAAGATCAAGGCTATAGTGAATTAGTAAGAACCAGAGAATGTTATATAGTTAAGATTGTTTCTAGGGTTTTGTAATTACTGCAGAAGGTTTATAGCGTAGTGGTTATAGAACATTAAGCCATTTACGCAGTTAATAAAGAAAGAAGAACTATGGGCATAAGGGAAGGAATAATAAGAACTATTTAAGAAAGTCAAAGAGTTGTTTACCCAGGAGCCAGTTCTTAAGATCTATCAACCAGGTCTAGAGACGGTTGTAGAAATAGATGCATTAGACTTTACACTAGGGGCATGCTTCCTATAGAAATATTAAGATAAATAGCACCTAGTGGCATACTATAGTTAAAAGATGACACTACTAGAGTTAAACTATGACATCTACAACAAGGAGTTGTTAGGTATAGTTGCAGCACTTAAGGAATAGAGAGCATTCTTATAAGGCATAGAAAAACCATTTATAGTTAAGACGGACCATAAAAACCTTATAGGATTCCTAATAACGAAGGAACTTAACCAAAGATAGGTTAGATAGGCGGAAATGCTTACAGAATACTATTTTAAAATTTAGTATACTAAGGGTACAGACAATATATAAGCAGATGCTCTAAGCAGAAAGGCTAAACTATAAAGTAATGAAAAGCTATTAGGAGCTTTGTTATAAAAGGATTAAGACGAATTAATTAAGTACAATTATCTAAAGATTGTAGCGACTAAGGAAAGTCAGATCTATAAGTTACTAGAAAGTAATTGGATATAGAAGATCTAAGAAGTATAGGTAGAGGATCTAGACTTAGAGTAATACAAAAACAGAGAGGCAACTTATATGCCTAAGTCTATTGCAGAAAAATTTGTTAAGGAATTCTATAAGGGAATAACATAAGGACACAATAGAGTTATAGGCTTAGTGTTAAGACTTTAAGAGGAGTATATTATTTAAGGAATCTAGGGATTAGTAAAATAAGTTATAAAGGAATGTTTAGATTGCTAAAGGAATAAACTAACAAGGCATAAGCTATATAGAGGGCTATAACCTATTAAGACACTAGGAAGACTATAGGAAGTTATATTATAGGACTTTATTATTAAGTTACTAAAGTTAAGAGATCCTATTATAGGACAAGATCATAACGCGATCTTAGTAATAGTGGATAAGCTAATAAAGTGGGGATACTTTATAGCATGCACTAAAGAGATATTAGTAGAAGATATTGCTAGAATCTATATAAAAGAAGTGTTTATAAAACATAGAGCACTAGACAAGATTATATTAGATAGAGATCTAAGATTTATAGTAGTATTTTGGGAAGTGTTTCTGGCAGAATAAGGGGTTTGCGCAGTAATATCTACAGCGTATTATCTATAGACGGACGGATAAATGGAAAAACTAAACTAGATACTAGAGTAGTATCTAAGGCATTATATCAATCACGCATAAAACAATTAGGTATCGCTATTACCAGTTATACAGTTTATATATAATGCAACACCATAAGAAGGAATAGGAATATTACCATTTAAGGCGAATTACGGATACAAGCTAAGAACATCATTATCGCTATATTAAGCAAAAAAGACGAGTAGCACAGCTAAGCAAAGAATGGAGACATTAATAAATCTTTATGTAGACCTTAAAGAAACAGCTAAACTAGTACAAGAATAAATGAAAAGGTATTATAATACTAAGAGATCTAAGGGACCAGATCTTAAGGAGGGGGATAAAGTATAGCTACTATATAAAAACTTTAAGAGTTGACGACCAAGTAAGAAGTTAGACTATGTTAGACTAGGACCTTTTGAAGTTAAGCAAAGAATTTCATTAGTTATATACAAGTTAAACCTACCAGCTAAAATGAAAATTTACCCTATATAGCACATCGTAATACTAGAGCCAGCATACAGAAATGTTAAGCTACCAGTCTATAAAGCAGATATATACAGAGGACAAAAGGAAGACAAATAGCAAGTTTTAAAGATCATCAGTTATAAGGATGTAGATAACAAAATATGGTATAAAGTAAAGTGGATAGGCTATAATAAGACTACCTAGGAACTACTAAGTAACCTAAGGAACACTATAGGAAAGGTACGGGAGTATTAGAAGAAAGTAGGTTAGGCAATATTAATAAAGAAGAATTACCAAAAAACAAATCGCCTAAGGGGGACCTAAGAGGAGCAATTGCTAAGCTACTTAGAGTTGTTTCCCTTACAGAAGGAAAGTTAATCCTTTTATTACCCAGCTTAGACAAACCCTGTTAAATAAGTTTCCACTCCTTAAAACGGACCTTCTTACGGACAAGTTTAAAACAAAGAAGATGGGTAGAAGCGGATAAACGGGCTTTAAGGGTACGCTATTAAGCAGCTGCAGCCTTCTACTCCGCTTTCCGCGAATAATAAAGCTTATCCAAGGCGCTTAAGAGCTCACTGTTAAGCTTTATAGTGGTAGATTAAACATAAGACCCTATAATAAGTTACTTAGGGAACTTAAAGACTGTTAAGAGTTATAGGATGTATATACTTAGTGTTAGAAACAGAGCGAACATCGCAGGACAATTGAATGTTTGCTTTAGTATACTCTAAGCAAGACAAGGGTTGTTAAGATAAAGGACTCGCTAGCGTGATACACACTAACCCCGCCTTTATACAATGAGAACACGGAAACAGTATTATCTCACTAAGCGATAGTATGGCAGCTATAGTGCGAGCATAGCGCTGCGCTTATAAAGAAGAAGGAGCTTTAACTATAATAAGTATAAATATTAACTAGACTGATTAAACGGATATTACACCTCTAGTGGACAACTTGGAGATGTTAGGAATCTTTAAGGACAAAGATAAAGAGGAGGGAGATGGTGTTACGGACGCTTTAAGTAAGGTGTTATAACTACTTAGAGAGGAGTCAGCGGAAGCTAGTTGGTTAATATAGGCATGGTCTAAAATGGATCCGGTGGAACCATGTGACGAGGAATGGTAAGCGAGTTACATAACGTTGTACGCAGTATACGAGGAGTACGCAGTGTACGCTACGTATAACACGTATAATACGTACCTTATGTATAAGAGAGGATTTCTTAGGAGTACGGTTATGTATTTAAAGGACCTCAGTCCCTACCGTAGATAGTTCTTTCCTTGTAGTAAATCTCAGAATATAATTAGAGTTAATCTGTTAGGCAACCACTCCACCAGTTATTATTACGTTGTTGATTTTATTCATACCTACATACCCAGCCCATTAACAGAACCCACCGTAGTTCCTGCTATAAGGTTCTGTTACACTATCCCTAAAAGCATTAGTATTCTTACTAATATTTTTCTTAAAGTAGTGGGAACTAGATAGACTACTATAGCCAGGGGACTGGTAGGGAGAATGTTTATCTTTATTACTATCCTTAGTATTATCCCTAGGTTCCAAATTAGTATCTAGGCTAGGATTAGAAAGTTAACAACTAAAGAGTTAGTATAGTTCCTAAACGTGTTACTAAGGAGACTTACCTAGCTAGAAAGGCCCACGTAAGAGTGTAAATATTGTTATTTATAAGAACAAGCTGCTTATATATGCGCTCCTAGACACTATATATCTAAAATTGCTGCGTCTTTATAGTAGTAGAAACCCTTATTAAATTAAAAAGGCTATAAGTAATAGAAGATACTTCTGTCCCTATCTTTTACTATTCTAATATATAGATGGAAATCACTAATAGCGTATTAGAGCCAGTAAGCCTTACGTGCGTAAATAGTGAGGATCTAATATAGTTAGTAAAATCTAGAATAGGATAGAATAAGAAATACTAGAATATAGGTCTTCTTCTAGCTACAATAGTAGAAACACTTAAATCTATTCTCACTAGAGTGTGGCATCTTATAGGTATAGGAAGGGTCTAATATAAGCGCGTAAACATAATAATGGTAGTACTTTAGAGAAACTACTATAGGAGTAATAGAAGTGGTTTATAGTGCTAATAGAGCAGGGATAACGCCGCTACTAGTTTAGGGACGCGTAGTATAATTATAAACTATTATAAGAGAATATTATATGAAGTTAGTATTATTAAAGAGATAAAATAGGAATCCTATTACCTATAGACGCGTTATAAGAAGAGAATAGAGCAGTGGTAGAAAGAATAGCTAGAGATATAGAAGCTAAAAGCTAAGATATAATAAAAAATAGTCTACTAAAAGGTAAGATAAATAGTGTTATTAATGGAAAGACGCGTAAGAGACAACAGCTTATAAACTAGAAGAAATTAACATTAAGACGTTATTATTAGGACCTATTTTAGGTAAATAGGGATAGTGGCTAGTTAACGCGTTGTATAGGATAACCTCCGGATTAGCTTATAACAAATTCTTATAATAAGAAAGGTAAATCCCATCTAATTTTTATTATTATTATTAAAGTTCCATTATAAAGGCACTGTAAAGAGCTATAGTGGAAGAAGAGTAGAGGAATAGAAGATAAAGTAAGGTTCTATACTAGTAAAGAACTGGTAATAAGCCGTATTATAGAGTACCTTTTTACTAAAGAACTTCTCTAGTGGTTTTAGTTAGAACTCTATAAAAGTTTATTAAGAGGTAAAGTCTTAAAGGACTAAGACCCTTAAAGGGGAGGCAATTGTAATAGGCGCTCCTAAAAGGTATATATTAGATAAAACAGATAAAGGTTTTATTAATATCCTACTAATGTCCCAGAGGAGATATAGTTAGATAGATAAGGGGTAAAGGGTTTTACTAGTGTCTTAGAAGGATTATATAAGGAGCTGGTTCTCCTCTAGAGAAGAACTAGCAATTAGCCTCTAAATAGAAGAAGTTAGAAAGCATTTGTCCTTTAATACGTAAAGCTTGTTCTACCTTTAACTTACCTTCTACTTACCTATAACTCTTATTCTACACTATTAATTAGATAACCATACATTCCGGTTAAACTAGCCTCTTACAATTATAATATATTAAAAAATTTGCTGTTAGGGACATATTATTAATCTTATTGTTTAGGCCTTTCTATTTAGTTTAAAGAAGGATAAGCGGCTTATAAACTTATATAATAAAGAGGATAAGGAATAGGATGAAAAAGAAGAAGAGAAAGAAAAAGAAGTTATATAATAAGCACCGCTACTAGTTAAAATAAAAGATAAGAGGATAAAGAAGGATAAAGAATTATAGCTAGCATTAGATAAAAATTATAGAAGAGGTAAAAATATTTAAAATATTATAGGGCTGATAGGAAAGCTTTATAACTATATTATTTATATCCACAGCTTAGCTAACCATATAATATGGTTTATTAAACATGCTAGTAAAATAATTCCTCTTAATAATTATATGAGGTGGAATAGCTAGTTTCTTATATTATGTGTAGCTCTAGAGAATAAGGTAAAGGCTAGGCTTTAACTCTACGTAGAGTACTATAAGGACAATTTCTTAGAAGATAATATTCTCTTAATAAGCAAATGGATATATCTTTATACAATTTATAATTTCCTTTAGTCTTTCTATAAAGCAACTCTATTTCTTTAAGGAGATTATATAATACTAGAGAGGGTTCTAAAATTAGTTAATATTTTTAAGGATATAATATAGACCGCATTAGTATATTATATAATACTCTTAACGTTTCTTTAGCTAATTCTTTCCTACTAGGTAATAGCTACTAGGCTAAGAACAAGTTTATAGCTCCTTAACTTTAATATGCTAAGAAAAAGCTTATAAAGTATATTAAGAAGCCAAATAATTCTCCATACTATCTAGCGGCACGGGTTTTTAACCTAGAGTATTATATAGCTTTCTTAAAAGATTGGAATAATTATATTACCGTTAAAGGAGAAAAGAAGCTCTTTAGCGTATAAAAGCTCTGAGAAAGATTCCGTAAGAAAGCAATACTTTTAGGTTTAACTATATTGTACGCAACTAAGAAAACTTAAAAGTCGCCTTTAGAGTCTAAAAAAAACCTCTCTGCCTTCTATAAGGCTTGTCCTTAGCATTATTTAAAGTATACTTATCCATAGAGTCTAGATAAGGTTGATAGTTACATTAACAAGAATCTAATTCTGCTTAATAGCCGTATAACAGCTATTTAATAGTAGAATTAGCCTCTTTAGCGTATAAGATTTCTATAACTCTTATAGCTTATAATTAAAGTTCTCTTAATACCTAGAATAAGCAATAAGCCAGAGAGAGTATTTTTAGGTTCTTAATATTGCGTTCTATGGGATTATACAAGAACTACTCTATAAATATTTAAGGTATTAGAGCGCGCAAAGGACTAGGCAGCCTATAAGATTCTAAGTATTCTCTTATAGTTTTTTTATTATATAATAGCTAGAGAGTCGTATAAGGGAAGGCATATATTATATAACACTAAGCACTAAAGGATGTGGGATATATAAATAGAATGCTTTTAGGCAAAAGGTAACCATTAAAGGCGTATAGGTGGCATAGGTAAATATATACTAACTTTAAACTAAATAGATTATAAGTTTAAATCCTACTAATATCGTCCTTTATTAAGAATTGGGAAATATAATTATCTGGTATACTTCTCGTCCTATTATACAAGAGATTCTCTAGCAACATTACCATACTATAAGTAACTCTCCTCTCTATACAACATATCTATATAACTAACTACTTCTAGGATAAGCAAAAGAGGGTAGAAGCTTTACCGGCAATTAATATAGAGGCTTAGGTAGGGGGGTATTAAAGAGGCAGGTGTAGACGGGGAGGCCCTTATATATAAATACAATTCTAATTTAGAGCCGTAGATCTCTAAATACAATTATAAGTAACCTATATTACTTATATAAAGCAGAGAGCTAATTAACGCTAGCCCTATAAGGCTTATACGGCAACTCCGCGTTATCTAATAGGCCCTTACCCCTTTACTAAGTATCGGAGTCTCCTAGGGTTCTATAGTGGGTGCTATAGAAATTGCAAGTGGCGAGATCATAGGGGAATGTTCGTCGTACAATAAAAATTCTTAACCTATAGCAGCGGCAGTAGGAGCACTAGAGGGTAAGGATCGGATTATAGAACTGGAGGATAACAAGGAATAGATAAAAGTTACTAAAAACTGCTGGGTCTCCTCTTTTTTTTCCTATTTTTATTTTATTTTATAGTATTTTATATAAAGAGAAGTATAAATAAAAAGGTAGAAAGGAGATATCTAATTAGTAGGAAAGCTAAAGGTATTTGCTAGAGCTTCGTATAGAGCTTTATGCGGAGCCTCCGCAGAGCTTCGCGCAGAGCCTCCGTACGTAGAGCTTAGTGCAGCGCTTGGTGCAGAGCCTCCGTACGCAGAGCTTCGTGCAGAGCCTCCGCAGAGCTTCGTGCAGAGCTTTTGCTGAGCTTTGGTAGAGCTCCGTGCGGGGCTCCCCTTAAGCCTTATTCCGCAGAGCTCTTATAAGCTTTACATCTATATAATATTACTTATCCTTAAGATATTTAGATAAAAATGGTACCATTTTAAAGCGCTTCGCAAGCTCTATAAATCTATATTAATAGAAAATTTATTTATTTAATATTGGGGGGTGTATTATAAGTGTAAGTATATTAAGGGGATTTTGCCAAGACTATACGGAGACTATCCGGATAGTCTCCGGATACTATCAGCTGATAGGTCTATTATCCGAGAGACCTATCCGGCCTCTCCTTGGCAAGTCTGAATATTGACATCGGCCCAACTAAAATACAGCTACTATAGGCCGCGGTCGTGTTTCCAATAATGTGGATTTCGTCTAAATTATATATTATTCGGGCGACATTAAGCTTTAAAGTTGCGATCAATCTAATAAAGCTTTATTGTGATAATAAGGAAGATGATTTGGAAGGATCTAATTGGCTCGGTTAAAAGTGGCCTCAATCCACCAGCTTATGGGGATAAGCGTTCCACGAATTCCCAAAATTATCCGGAGCTAACTCCGGGAGTATTTCGGTATATAATACGATGATCTGTTTCAGGGTGCCGATAGTTGGTGAAACGGTGTCTCTTTGAAGCAATGATCGAAGAGATAGACATGTCCATGTGCCCGCATCCCAACTATCTTGCAGCTACCCTCTCGAGACTGCCCATCATGTCTTCCCGTGACTGCGACCGGATGCCTTATATCCTACATTCTCAGTTTTCTGGGCCCTCTCACATTCATCGAAACTTTTCCTATCCCCAGCGCAGTTATACGAGATACGAAGTCAAACCCCTCCATGACTTCGTACAAGAGTTTGCTCAACCTTAGACATTGCACCATTCGCAAAGCTACCGCCATGATCTCCAGAATCATCTGGCGAGTGTTTAGCTTGCTCTATGGTACGCTAGTCCTTGCTCTCTTCACAGCTTTTGCTGTCCTTGATGGATCGATCTTCCAAAGACCCACAGAGAAGGAGAAGAAAGAGCTCGCAATCGGTAAGCTGAATACTCACCCTCATCAGATTCAAGCTGAAAAAAGCTCCGTGCAGCTCGGCAGAAGTTCTGGGATCTCTCACAATCGCCTTTAGGACTCAAGCACAAATTCTTCACCTTAGAAGACGGCCGCAAGCTCCACTATGTCGAGAAGCTCGGGACAAATAGCTCAAAGAATCTCACAGTATTCATCCATGGTTAGGCGGATCTCCCTAAAATATCCAACATCTAGCTAACATGCCTCAGGGTTCCCGGATAGCTGGATCCTCTGGCAACGCCTTCTGACATCATCGCGACTTTCCCAAAACTCCGTCCTCATTGCTGTAGATCTCCCTGGATATGGTGGCAGTGATGGGCTACCCAATTACGGAGCAAATACTGTTTTGGAGACTATGACAGCATTTATGCTGGGAATGAGGGAGGAATATATCGCAAGCCAAGTGGACGAAGCGGGCAAAGTGTTCGTCGTAAGCCACGACTGGGGTTCCATCATAGGATACAGGCTTGCGTCCGAGGCTCCTCAACTGGCCGATCGCTTCATTATCAGCTGCGCTGTTTATGTATGGGAGAAATCCACTATAATTTATTCCTAGGCTAACATAATCCTACAGCCACAGCAAACCTACGCCACAATCAAAGCCCACTTTGCCTCTTCTTCTAAGATGTTGCACACCTGGACCCAGCGCCCTTTCTCCGTGCGCCTGCTCAAAAGCGCGCTCAAGAACATCACTCCTGTCCTCAAGCAGGCCTCAAAATCTGGCTACGTCTTCGCGTTCAACCTGCCCGGTCCTCTCTCAAGCTTTTGTGGTGCGATGGGCAATATGTGGCTATTGAGGCTTATGCACAGAATCGCAACGGGGAATGTAGAGCCTAGTGGCAAGCCTTTACCGCTAGGGCCCACAGAGGCCGCAGAAGCGATGACAGCTTCCATCGGGCCCGGACCCGCCCAATTTGGCGCGTCGGACACCAAAGAGGACTACCCCGAGTCGGTCAAACGCCGTGCTGCGGCGGGCGGCTGGCCGGAAAAGATTCGCATTTACCGCGAAGGCCTCTTGCTGGGCCAGTGGGAGAAATCTCTCGAAACCATCGTGCGGCTCAGCGAGCTTGATCGGGGCAGTCCGCGGCCCCGCCGCTCGAGCAGCGGCGCGGGACTCTTTGAGGATGGCCCGCCCGGCGCGCTCAAGGCCCGTGCGACGGTCGTGTACGGGAAGAAGGACCCGGCGTTCGAACCGAAACTTACCTTGGAGGATATTTCGGATTATTTGACCAAGGGAAGTCAGGTTGTCGTGCTGGATGAGGCGGGGCATTGGCTGCCGATTGAGGAGGATTCGGCTGAAGTGCTGGAGGAAGTGGTGGGATGGGCTTTGGAAGGGGAAGAAGTGCCTTTGAAGGCAAGGCTGGAGGGCTTTGGGACTGTGAAGGTCACGATTGATAAGTAAAGGTGGTGGTAAGATATGCGATTACATTTGCTGGTGCTGATGGATGATGAATGATGATGATGAACGATCGTAGATTTTGTATTATGGCTTTGGAATGGGGATATAGTTGTGGCTGAGCAGGGAATATTTCTTCTGGCGAATTATGAAGATATCAAGAATTGTGCTACTAGCTACGAGCGAGAGCCTGCAGGTGGCAATCAAACAGGGCTGGGACTGGGATTCAGCTTAAAGAGCTCTGTCAAATCGCTTTTCCGGGCTGTTACCACATAAACTTCCGCTTTTTGCATTTGGGAAATTCCCAGCGCACGGTCTTCCTGCATCTCTTGGCTTTTGATCCAGGTATCTGGTTTAGTCTTCTTGTCAAAGACTGTTGAGGCGTGGTCCATGGGGGTTCGAGCCATAATAGTCAACACCTAATGCCGAGCTCAAAGCCAGCAGTGCAGCGAAGCGGCTTGTTCATTCCTGAGGACTTAGGGCCCAACTCATCATTTCACGTAGCGTAGATCGGAGGCGGCCGTCACGTCACTCTGCTACATTGCTGTAGTTAGGCATCAACCGGAGCAGTATCAGACGAGATTCACTAACATATTAACCATCCGTCCTCGGTTAGTCTGTCAGATAATGCGATGACGACAGACTCAGTTACACGGCCTGAAAAGCGCGGCCGACTGCAGCGACGACTGCGCAAAATCTTCTCGCGCTCAAGCACTGCAGCAGAGCTGTCCCATCCGCCATCTGCCTCTCCCAAAGCCGCAAACCCGATTCGCTCGAAGCCAAGGTCGTCTGGGCTTTCAGGTACACGATCATCATGTCGAAGCGAAAAGTCGGATCTCGGGGCTCGACCCTTATCGCCGACAGGCCAAACGACGTCACCTCCCCAGGGATGTCCAGCAAGCACTCTCGGCCAGGATCTTTTGGGACGGGCGTTACAGCTTCTCGAAGAACGAGAACGAGTCACAATACAAGGGTACCTCTTGCCTTCAACGGATGGCATTGCTTCTGCCCTTGAGGAGGCGTTCAACGCCGCACAAGAAAAGCAGAAAGTCTGCGAGAGCAAAAGGTGGACTTTCACATGGGGGAAACATAGTATGAGGTTATGGGACGAGGCCGATAAGGTCATACTGTGGCTGGATAGATTTAAGCAGGTGGGGGATATCGCTGTAAATGCGGACCCAATCCACGCTGGCTTACCCTGGGCTGGAATTCGTCTTTTACTTGAGGTATGCAGAGATTTGACTACTCCTTTCCGCATTGTGAATTAGTTTATCATCTTCTGACAGTTTTGTAGGCAACAATTTCTGAAAGCCGTCAAATGGCAGCTCTTTTAACGGGTCTCAAGACCATTCTTTACATGATGAATCGACTGAAGGCGTACTGGGAGTATCTGCGCGAGCTTCCGGAAACCCAATCGCGGACCAACTTCGAAACAGCATTGACCGAACTTCATGCAATCATATTACAGTTCCTGGCAAGAGCAATCCAAATCTACCAGAAGAGCTCTCTTTCTCGAGGTTTTGATGCCTTCTGGAAACCTGACGAGGTTTCCAACTTTGATAGTGAGTGTGATAAGATTGCGGCACGGGCTGAGACCGAGGCTAGCAATTGCGACCGTACTCTAAGTGCTGTAGAGCGAAAGGAAGCCAACCAACGAAAAGAGCACCTTCAAAGAGTGCTGAAGGAGCTGGAAGAACTTCGAGACATCGAAGAATCTGTAAACATACTTGCTACTAAGATTGACCTGGCGGGATTGCCTTCCGTCGACGGGGCCGCTTTCGATTCGTACGATGACGAGCTTGATGCAAGATGTCATCCCGACACGCGGATTGATCTCCTTCGTCAAATCAAGGACTGGGCTGACGATCCACAAAGCAAATGTATCCTCTGGCTAAACGGCATGGCTGGAACGGGAAAGTCGACAATCTCTCGAACCGTCGCTCAGAGCTTCGCCAACACTGGCCAATTAGGGGCCAGCTTCTTCTTTAAGAGAGGCGAGGGTGAGCGCGGTAATGCCTCGAGGTTTTTCACCACCATTGCTGCTCAACTCGTGCGCACGGTCCCCGCAATGGTTCCTTATGTCAGAAAAGCAATCGACACGGATCCTGGCATCTCGGGAAGGCGGATGAAAGAACAGTTCGAGAACCTTATCTTCCAGCCACTGTCAGAAGTCGGACAGATTTCTGTAACAATGCTGAAACTGGTAATTGTCATTGATGCTCTGGACGAATGCGAACGAGAAGGCGACATAAGGAACATCCTGTATCTTCTATCCCAAACACGGCAACTCCAGCCAATTCACATACGCATCTTTTTGACTAGCAGACCGGAGCTTCCGGTTCGCCTTGGCTTCAAGAAAATGTCAGCTCACGCGCATCAAGACGTGATCCTCCAAGACATACCTAAAGTTACTATCGCAGGCGACATATCATCTTTCCTCAAGACCGAATTCAAGAAGATCAGAGACAACTATAACGACTTGCATCCAGACTCATCTTTACCGCAAGATTGGCCTAGTGAGCAGTGCATTCAAACTTTAGCTGAAATGGCTGTACCACTCTTCATCTTTGCGGCAACCGTGAGTCGTTTCATCGGAGATCACCGATGGAGTCCCAAGAGAAGACTGGCAGATGTCCTGAAATACCAGATGAATGGTCAAGCCTCCAAGCTTGACAAAACCTATCTCCCTGTCTTGGACCATTTACTGGCTAATCTCAGCGACCCGGAGCAGGAGAATCTGGTTCGAGAGTTCCGAGCAGTTGTTGGCTCTATCGTCGTCCTCGCAGAACCACTAGGCACTTCTGCTCTAGCACGGCTTCTTAATATCGCTAAGGAGACCATAGATTGCAGACTAGATTCGCTTCACTCTGTTCTCAACATTCCTTCAAATCCAGACTCTCCGACACGGCTCCTCCATCTCTCATTCCGCGAATTCCTTCTAGATCCTTACAAGCGGGGGAAGAGCCCATTCTGGGTCGATGAAAGGGAGAGGCATGGGGTTATTGCGGCTAGATGCCTTGAGTTGATGTCTGAACGCCTCGGTGAAAACATTTGTCACCTGGAGTTCCCCGGGAAGCCACGTGGCAATATCGACCGTAGGAGAGTAGAGAAGTACCTACCAGCAGATGTCCGATACGCATGTCGCTATTGGGTTCACTATTTTGTGGAAGCAAAAAGACCCTTAGGGGACTAGGATACGGTCCATACTTTTCTTCAAAAACACTTCCTTCACTGGCTTGAAGCCTTAAGCTTCATTGGGAGGATATCGGATAGCATTGCAATGATAGGTGACCTTCAGTCTATAATTGCTGTAAGTTCATTCAAGTTGGGATTGTTTACTTTATTAAAACTGACACGATGTATTAGGCAGACGGAAACACTGAAATATCTTACTTTTTGTCCGATGCAAAGCGCTTCATCTTGCAGAATCGGTGGATCATTGATACTGCCCCGCTTCAGCTGTATTCTTCCGCCATCATTTTCGCACCTATAAAAAGCGTCATAAGGGCCCAGTTTGAGCGGCCCATGCAGTGGATTCGCAGGCTGCCGGAAGTACCGCCGGCCTGGAGTCTGGAGCTTCAGAAGCTCGAAGGCCACAGCGGCGCGGTTAATGCCGTCGCATTCTCTCACGACGGCCAGCTGCTCGCGTCGGCATCTAACGTCAGGCTCTGGAATCCAGCGACGGGAGAGCAGGTGCAGGAGCTCAAAGGCCACAGCGACTGGGTTAATTCTGTCGCATTCTCTTGCGACGGCCAGCTGCTCGCGTCGGCATCTGGCGACAGGACCATCAGGCTCTGGAATCCGGCGACGGGAGAGCAGGTGCAGATGCTCGAAGGTCATAGCGGCTGGGTTAATGCTGTTACATTCTCTCACGACAGCCAGCTGCTCGCGTCGGCATCTAACGACTGGACCGTCAGGCTCTGGAATCCGGCGACGGGAGAGCAGGTGCTTGAGGGCCACAGCAGCTGGGTCAGAGCCGTCGCATTCTCTCATGACGGCCAGCTGCTCGCGTCAGCATCTGACGACAGGACTATCAGGCTCTGGAATCCGGCGACGGGAGAGCAGGTGCAGATGCTCGAAGGCCACAGCGACTGGGTTAGTGCTGTCGCATTCTCTTACGACGGCCAGCTGCTCGCGTCGGCATCTAACGACAAGACCGTCAGGCTCTGGAATCCGGCGACGGAAGAGCAGGTGCAGATGCTCGAAGGCCACAGCAACGCGGTCAGAGCCGTCGCACTCTCTCATGACGGCCAGCTGCTCGCGTCGGCATCTGACGACATGACCGTCAGGCTCTGGAATCCGGCGACGGAAGAGCAGGTGCAGATGCTCGAAGGCCACAGCAACGCGGTCAGAGCCGTCGTATTCTCTCACGACGGCCAGCTGCTCGCGTCGGCATCTGACGACAGGACCGTCAGGCTCTGGAATCCGGCGACGGGAGAGCAGGTGCAGATGCTCGAAGGCCATAGCGACGCGGTCAGAGCCATCGCATTCTCTCACGACAGCCAGCTGCTCGCGTCGACATCTAACGGCATGACCTTCAGGCTCTGGAATCCGGTGACGGGAGAGCAGGTGCAGAAGCTCGGGGGCCACAGCAACTGGGTTAATTCTGTCGCATTCTCTCACGACGGTCAGCTGCTCGCGTCGGCATCTGGCGACAGGACCGTTAGGCTCTGGAATCCGACGACGGGAGAGCAGGTGCAGATGCTCGAAGGCCACAGCAGCGCGGTCAGAGCCGTCACATTCTCTCACGATGGCCAGTTGCTCGCGTCGGCATCTGACGACAGGACCGTTAGGCTCTGGAATCTGGCGACGGGAGAGCAGGTGCAGGAGCTCAAAGGCCACAGCCACTGGGTTAATGCTGTCGCATTCTCTTGCGACGGCCAGCTGCTCGCGTCAGCATCTGACGACAGGACCGTCAGACTTTGGAATCCGACGACGGGAGAGCAGGTGCAGATACTTAAACAGAATGTTACCATCTACCAGTTGCGCTTCTCCACCGACAGTCAGTACCTAGAGAGTGACAAAGGGATTCTGTGTCACCGTTCTCACCCATCTACGGTACTATCACTTACGCCGAAGTTAGCAGCCCACATCTTTCTAAATGGGGATTGGATAACTCGCGATGGCCGGAATCTACTCTGGCTTCCCTACGACTATCGAGGGACATGCTCCGCTCTAAGAGGCAATCTTCTAGTTATAGGACAAAGTTCCGGTCTAGTCCACTTTATTGAATTCAGCACCCTATCAGCCATTATATGAAGTTGAAGACAATTCAAGTCTAGTTCTCTACTCTAAGCATTCTATTGTGTTAAGGTAGACACACGTACTATTAAGATACCGTCTAATATACTAAGGTCATTCTACCTTACGGACACACAAAAATATATATTAACACAATCCCCATTTTAGGAGAGAGGTTCGGTAGAGAGTCTTGGTATATAGTGTATTGCCGCTCTATTCTCGAATCTTCTGGAATTTAAGGAATCGAAAATGGCGCCCAGACATACCTTTTGCGATGATTGACTGTACAGTTCATTAGCTATCTTGGCGCTTCTGATCCAGAGTTGTCATCATATAGGCTTGACGACTTGAAGAGCTAGAGATTGCCCTCCAGAAGTGCTCGCCAGGTGCGGGTTCGAGGTCAGCTTGATTGGGAATTCGCCCGCCTTGCTGGGCGTTTTGGCGTGAATAAAATGGCTGGCCAGCAGGTGACTTACACGTGCAAACTTGTCCCGCGCTTCGCCATATTGGTATTAAAGCACTGTGATTTTGGAAACATTTCAAAAGCCACTAAGACGAATCAGATAAAGTCCATACCAAGAGCTATAGGAGGATCGTGCGAGAATTTCTCGAATGTCAAAAGCGGAAGCGGATGTGCAAGCGATTGTAGAATAATTAATGTGGTTCGAAAACGGAGCCCCGCGGAAGGGGCCCATTGTCCTTCCAACAGTGAAATGTGTTCTACGGTTATCGATAAGAGTCAGCCAATAGAATCAATAGGATCAAGGCTCCGTGATCATACGCGTACTTTTGATTCTAGTGTTCGCGCACGTCCCAACCCCGAGCATACAGCATCTTTTCAATTCCGGTGGTTAGCGCAGCCACTTCTGCACGGCCTTTTTGTTAGGGAAATTTTGGTATTTTTGCTGTTTAGGGGAAAGTTAACGAAACGCGCTAACCACGGGATGCGCCAGGATGCTGTACACCTCGGGGAGTGTTGCCGGAAGCTCTGCTCAGGCACAAGTTCCTCTCGACAATCAGTGGACCATATGTGATCCGGACGCAACCTTTCCCTGATTTCCTCTTTGCGACCTCCAGCAACAGACAATCCTGACATATCTTTTGTGGTCATCGATTCCAAGGCCTCGCACACAAATTGACACTTAAAAGCCTTGCCTGGTTCGAGGCAGTTGGTGACTTCAAAGACGCAGCTGACTGGTGGACGTGATTGACTACCTGGAGAAAGGTGCAATGAATGCCTAATATAACAGCCAAAAGCATTGTCAAATAGAAGTCCTAGGGTAAGCTTGAAGAGAATGGAGGGTCAGGAGAAAAGGACTCGTTCATTAAGCGCTGCACCCTGTTGCGAGCAGCCTCAAATGGTGGCGCTCTTGGCCCGGCTCTTCTTGCAGTCAGCGGACCGCTTAGAGGCTTCAATGGCTGGCCAGAACCCGAGTCTGCTTGATGCCGCAAGAACTCCTGTCTTTAGCTCCTGCTAAAAAAAGAACGTGGCGCTTCTTGGTGATGACGACGCCCAGCCCTCAGTCACCGAAAAGGGACCCATGACATTTGCCAAAGGCAATGGCTTTTACGGAAGGGGTCCATCAGAACTAGAAATTCTCGAAGCGGGATGTTTCAGTCTTATCAGCTGAGCCTCTTAACGTTAATAAAGGTTAGGCCTTGCTCGACACTCCCCTTTTCTCTTTCTCCCTTTAGTACAAAATGCCACTTGCTATCTTATAAGCATAATGTCGTCCGCAAAAGACCACAACCCCAATCTGCGCCGGCTACGAAACCGACCCGTCTGTATAATCTGCGGTAGACCTGCAGAAGCGGAGGAAATCGCGAAAGCCCTAGGGATCTTCGAAAATCGGTTGCAGGGCCACGAGATTGAGAAGGTGAACGACGGGCATACATTCTACCTAGGTTCTTTCAAGCTCCAGGAAGGAGAGCTTGAATACTATGTAACCAGCAGTTTGCGACAGGGAATCCAGTCTTTTACCGTCAATGCGAGTGTCCTGTTCAGCATCTTACTTCCGCGGTTCGTTGTGCATGCAGGTGTCTGCGCCGGATTTAATGATCCTGACGGAAAATTGAAGTGAGACGTTCCAAAGTTAGTGATGAAATAATACTAACCTTACAGGTTGCAACTCAAAGATGTCGTATTCGGGGAGGCGGCAATTAACTACGAGGAGGGTAAATGGGAAAACGTGCCCACGAAAGGGCTGTTCTTCAGACCAGATTACAACCGCGTGACTGCTTCTGCAGGCGATATGCAAGCATTCGCTGAGTCGCGCAGCCGACCACAATATCACTACGGAGAGTACATATCTGGTTCTGCTGTTCGAACCGATGCTGGCGCTGTCTTTGAGAAGATCCGCGGTGGAGTCGGTTTTACGTGTATTCGATCATTGTAAACATATCCACTGACTACCTCATAGATGCAGCGTAACGCTATTGCACTGGATATGGAAGCAAGTGCTTTTATCCAGCTGTGTGAACATTTCGGGAGTGACTACGCAAAGTGTCTTGGTGTTGTCAAGGGCATATCTGATTTCGGGAATTCTGAGAAAGGCAAAGATGAAAATACTTACAGCGAAGCGCTTAAAAATACGGCACTGGCACTACAAGAGTGGATTACATACAGAATTCCGGCCGTTAACTGGGAAGTCGACGAGAGTACGTTAGCAATGAATCCATTACTCTCGAGAACTCCATCGACCTCTAACACAATCCTTAGACCAGGAGCCTGGAGCCAAGATTGTCCCAGGTTACTACAAAAATTTTGTGAGCAGAGTCCTAGACAACTTCTGCCAGGGTTGGGTGGTCACGCTGAAGAACGACACTTCCGTTGAGGTAAATATTTCCTGTCACTGTTTTCTACAGGACTACGACTGATCGAGAACAGATCCCTCGAAACGAGATCAAAGGGCTCAAGACTGTGCTTCCCAAAGGCCGTCAACCAGCATTCTTCAGCGAAATGGGAAACATAATGGCGATAACGCATCAATATGGCATTCGCGAGGTAGCTATTGGAGGAGTATGTACATGTCCAATCCCTCTGTTTCAAAATTAAGCAGGTTAACACACCTGTTAGAACCAAGGCAATCGCTACCTCTACTACAAAGCCGGCTACTTAATGGACTGGTCGCGTTGCTGCAACACCCTTACACAATACGATGATGGAGTGTATCAAGTCGAAGTCTTCGAGCGAATGCTGCGTAAAAATCATTACTATTCCACTGAGTACGAGGGTCCTGCGAGGGCCACTATCTGTACTTGGGAAGATACACAGGCATGGCTGAAAGAAGTTGCTGCTAAGGAACAGGTAGAGAAGGAAGAGATGGCCGAGGAGAAGATGAAAAAGGAAAAGGCAAAAGGTTCCGGGAAGGAAAATGCCATTAACCGCTCAACGCCTCCCCAACTTCCTCGATTGTTTACCACAAAGGCAAATAGGATAGCACGGGAACCAAAAGCGGGAAAAGAGAAGGTAACGGTCGAATCGCCAAGATCCCCTAACACTCTCCCAGCTTTGCCCAAAGTAGGGCACAACTCCCCAGGCCACGGTCGAAAATCAAAGACTGGACCCGTCCCCCTAAGGAAGAGGGTATCCCTCCCGCAGATGCTTCAATTGTTCCACAGGAAGATCCCCCCTACGCCGCTTATCAAGAATGAAGATTAACCTTGTCAGCGCTGGTTTTGTAGGTTCTTTGTGACGGAATTTATGCAATGTATATGTGATGGCACTATGATATGACTCGGGTCGGTCGTGTTTTTATGTAGGGAATAGACTATGTAATTTAGATTCTACTATATATCACAATCACTTCAGTTCTCCTCGCTCCTTATCATTCTGCTTCAATGCTTCCTCTTTCGCGAGTTCATTGATCCACGCCGCTAGCCTCCACCCCGCATTCGATACGAGCTCCTCAAGAGCCGGGATAGCCTCTATGTAATACTTGCCCGACAGCTCCTTCCCTTTCACACCATCCACTCCGTTCCTTAACACTGTCCGACAAACCCAGGCATTTGCTTCTCTCGCCCACCCCACAACCAACCTCTCCGCATTATTTTTTAGGCCCAGAAACTCATCGGCGGTATTGACTAGCCGCTGCGCCATCCACACGGTGGTGTTGGGGTCCTCCAGCTCCATGTTATAAAGCTGCTCCGCCCACGCAACAGCAGCGGCGCGCTCGTCTGCCTCGGTGCTGTTCGTCCTGCTCTGGGGAATCAGCACGTCCCACACGAAATGCAGATTCGTGTCCCTGCCTTCCCAGAGGACAGAGATGTCATTCCCGCCTCGCAGCAGGCCCTCGGCATGCAGAGGACAATGCAGGTCCCCGATTAAATGCAGCAGGAACTTCAACGCCATGTTCCTCTCCCCGTGCTCTAACCGCTCGTCGTTCACTCTTCCCGTCATGTTCGCAATCGCTGCAATGATGCACGTGCGATTCGGCTGGCAGTCTCGCCCGTAGGAGACGCTGCATGAGTGCGGGGGTTCATCGCGGGCATCGACGAAGTGCCAGCTGCTGGTGTAGCGGCCTTGGGGGAGGAACTTGTAGGTGTCCGCCCATATGGCGGCGTCCGAGAGTGTTTCAGAGCCAAGAAGGGAGTGGATGTAGAGGGATGCAGAGGGGGTGAAGTGTTTTTGGGCCAGAAGAGCGATGGTGCGGTGAGCGAGGTTACCCCATGCTAAAGAGAGAGGGAGGAGAGAAAGGAGGGATAATAGGAGTTTCATTAAGGCTACTTATCCCTATATTTGCTTGGGGTTACGAGGGATAGTTGCTTAACACGCATGTGTGGCTACGCAAGTAGGTTAGGTCTTTCAGAATTGTATGACAATATTTGTCGGGGACTGTCTAGAAATCGTGAAATGTCAGCTTATAGCCAAGTAGTGGGATGGTGGATTCAGGGGGCGTGCGGCAATATCCCAGTCATCTCGTCACACCAAATGCAGGGAAGCGGTTCAGCTGCCAAGGCTAGTTGAGACCTTTTCGACTCAGCCACCAGCGCCTTCACTTCGTCTAGAATGCAGTTGTAATACAGTGCCCCCACGGGATTTCCCGGTGGAGAAGGGGTTGGGCCAAGGCTGCAATATTTGGGGATGGCTGTGTCCGTTCCTCCTGAACTGTGCCGCTTCTGGCCTTTTGACCGAGCGTATGCAGTTTTCTAGGCTGCTTTGTTGGATAAAGATGCCATGATTAGAGGAGCTCTACGATTTCAAGCATCTTATTTCTTTCGAGTAGCAACAAAGGAAACGGCTGTGAGCCTTACGATCTCGAGCTTAGAAACATCAAGAGCAATGGCGGCGTCAAACAAGAAGAGAGCCGCGAGCATCACGGACATATCCTGGACGGACCAAAGACTAGGAAAAAGACAACATCTCCCGAAGACGTGCGAATGGATCCTGCGAGAACCTATTTACAAAGCATGGAAGGATTGGGAAGATACTTCGTCGCCCATTCTATGGATCCACGGACCGCCAGGCTGCGGAAAGTCATACCTCGCCCAGTATATCGTCAAAGATCTGAAGGCGGCTGAAGATGAGTCCGCTGTGCTGAGCTACTTCTGCGATGCAACCTCGACTCCTGCTTCGGTCCTGCGATCAGTCCTGGCGCAACTGCTCCTTCATCCTCGTGCTGAAAGGGACCTCAAAGAGCAAATTACGGAAACTGTCGAGCAACTTTCACCGGACTCCCATTCTGCGCCTTTGGATCCTACGTACCGGTTGTGGGATAAGGTTATAAAAATCGTAGAAGGCGCTCCTCCAATAACACTAGTCATTGACGGCTTAGACGAACTACCCAGCAAGTATCTGTTGCCAGCAGAATTTGACTTCCCATCTCGCCTTATGGAGCTCACCGCAGTTATGGCCGGGTACATAAGACTGCTCGTTCTTAGCCGGACTGAGGCGAGCATTCGAAATGCCTTCAAGGATTCTCGGGAAATCCAAATCACTCCAAGCAAAGTTCGAGATGATGCGGAGATTTTTATTTCCTCGGAGGTCTCTAAGCACGCTAATCTGGTTCCCCTCAAGGACAAGATCGTGGATGCTCTTCTCTCCCAGTCCGAAGGTATCTTCCTGTGGGCTGCCCTGGCTGTCAAGACTCTCGCTCAAGAACCGACCGAAAAATTCCTGGAGAAGCTGGAGAACCTCCCAGCTTCTCTCGATGACTTGTACGCTAGCATTTTCGAACACCAATCGGCCGAACTTGGCCATGGGGAGATTTTACTGCGTGACGGTATTCTCCGATTGATGCTCTTTGCGGTGCGGCCGTTGCGAGTCATCGAGATCGCGAACGCCCTGTCGGTAGAATCAAATGTATTCGTAGCTGACTTAGAGGCGAAATCCATTGAAGTGTGCGGCTCCCTTGTCAAGATTGACGACGGCATCTTGAGGCCAATGCATCATTCCCTTCGCGATTTCCTGCTCGGCGAACACCCTGCGTTGCAACGCATTATAGGTATCAAACCAAGTATTGGGAATCTCTTCATTTCAAAAACTCTATTACATTACCTTGCCCACTCGAAGTTCGGAAGGATCTCCGAACCATTAGATAGCGACAACTTCCACTCAACTCATCCTCTCGCCGAATATGCGACGCTTTACTGGGTCTATCACGCATCCCAGGCTGTATCAGATCCGAGCTTACAAGAGCAGATTCGGTCTTTCTTTAACCAGGACAACGCGAAAGAATGGGCCGATAGACTACTCCCGCTCTTTCTTCACCGTTCAGTCTTGCCTGTCCCGCCAAGGCCCTTCAACACTGCTCGCTTCTTCCACCTGTTTTCTCTCAAATCGCAAATAGTGAACTACTTTGATTCAAAGCAAAAGACCGAGGTCGATGAGCAAATCTCTAGCTATCTACGCTCAACTTACGAAGAAATCCTCGAGAGCGCACGCGCACAAGACGGCTCTGAGAGTCTGCCAGTCTTGCAGCGCCTTCTCGATCTCGCAGAAGTGTACAGCTGGGTTCCAAGCCACCAGAAACATGTCCCTACCGTCCTCGAAGAAGCCCTCCGAGTATCCTCGCAGCTTTCATCCCCAGAAGCCGAGGATCTCGCCGTCGCAACGCACCAAGCGCTCGCGGACGAGCACAAGCGCAACGGCAAGTACGAGGACGCACAGAAGCTCCTAGACAAACTGCTCTATCTGGCGCACGACCGCATCCCCCCGAACGACCCTAAGATGATGTTCGCGCTGGACAGCCTAGGCTGGGTGTGCATGCGCCGCGGCCAACTCGAACCAGCCGCGAAGCACCTCCAGGACGCGCTAGACATTGCGACCGAGCTCTACGGGTCGCACTCGCCCATGACGTTACGCTCCAAAGTCACGCTGGCCGAAGTCCTCGGCAAGCTCGGGCGCGGTGAGGACGCCGAAGCCCTCTGCGCCTCGCTGAAAGAGCAGCTGCGGCGGCACCGCGAGAACAGCGTCGCGCTTCCGAAGGACTCGATTTCGCATCTTAACACGCTTGCTGCCATTTACATGCAGGAGGGGAAGTACGACGAGGCGAAGGAGATGTACAAGGTGGTTGTGGAGGATCGGAGGAAGCTGTTTGGTGAGGAGCATCGGTTGACGCTGTGGGCGGAGATGCAGTGGGGGATTGCGATGGATAAGGGTGGTGATAGGGAGGCAGCGAGGGAAGCTTTCGGGGGTTTGATTACGAGGCAGGAGAAGGTGCTAGGATCTGGCCACCCGGACGTTAAGGAGGTGAAAAGGAGCTTAGGGCTGAGTTGACACGGCAAGTAAGCTGGTGGGAGATCCCGGGTCGCAGCTGATCGTGGTCTCGGACACGTTGAACGTGGTCACCGATGGGGGTCGGCGAAAGCTGAGCGTGGTTACCGATGGAGCCCCCAGAAAAAGGTCGGCGGTACTACACTTTTACCCATACAGAACGCGCATCGGTAGCCACATTTAACTTAAGCAAACACACAAACTAAAATATTAAGAGTATATGCTCCGCATATACCTAGAGACATAGACACAGATATACACATATATTTATACCTACATATATACAACCGCATTTATATATACCTTACTATACTAATAACAAGTGAAAACTATACTGAAGTAAACAAGAGTATAGTAGGGTGGCTAAACGGTCTATAAGTTAGTATGCATAATTATATACTAGGCATATGCTAAGGATATATAGGTATACCAGAGCGTACCTAATATTAAATATAAAGACAATAGTTCTTAAGATAATATAATTAGTAGAGAGAGTATCAAAGATAAGGAGGGTAGGGAGGGCAAGGAGGGTAAGGGTTAAGATAGTATATAATAGCGGTTTCCATTTCATATAGGTCTCTCTAAGGTAAGACTACGTATAATACTATATATAGGCTATATATATACTAAGAATATCCAGAGCACACTCTAAGACTATAGAGTACTTATTAGCTCTAATAGTAAGCACTAAGTTATTGTTTAAGAGGTAATAGACTATATTATAATACCAGAATATCCAGCAACTAGAAAAGAAGGAATTGTATACTTTATCTATAAGGTAACACCTCTGCTATCTATAGATGCAGATAAAGAAACAGTATATAAGGTTATTAAACAGTATATATTAAAGGTATGCAATATATATGCTAGGTATATGCTGTACTTATACCTCCAGTAGATTTAATTTTTATTTTATAAAACCGGTAACCCTAAAGTTACACGACTATAACTCCTTAGAGAAAATAATAATTAGAAAAGTAGAAAATCATTTTATTAAGCGTTTAAATATTATTATTATTCATTGCTTAACGTCCGATTCGGATCCCTGTTGGGCCCACACGGACTACTCCTTATATACATGTAGGGAGAAAACTCTATTTGAGAAAACCCCGTGATCCGTCTCCCTGCCTTTTGGGGCTCGCTTGCGAGTCGCCTGCGAGTCACCAGTGGTGCTCTACTACCTTACTTTTTGACCTCCTTGGGAACCACTGCTGCCGTAACAAACCTACGGACGCGCTAGTATTACACACTGTACTCTACTCCTGTAGAGTTATTAGGGGGCGCCTGTTACTCGCCCCTTTGCCTTTTATTGCTATTTCCTTTGCAACCCGGAACTGGTCTAGCACATTTTGGCCAATAAGCCACCGGGTAGCCGCCTTGAGGCCTTTCTGTGTTAAGAGTAGTGTATTATAGTTTTCTGTGCCAGCTGCTAAGAGCATTGCTTCTCGGCCGGTGCGTAAGGGGCATAACAGTATTACGTGTTTTGGTGTCTGTCTTGGCCAGCCACATTCGCACCTTGGGCTACCCACTGGGACACCCACCCAGTGAAGCCAATCTTT
>Ga0307507_10001187_pt1 | contig 57984 bp, 38 predicted proteins | sample 7_EM_MG_FD_207223 | JGI IMG/M metagenome (GOLD analysis project Ga0307507, IMG submission 207223) | Populus trichocarpa ectomycorrhiza microbial communities from riparian zone in the Pacific Northwest, United States - 7_EM | ecosystem: Host-associated > Plants > Roots > Unclassified | place... | reverse complement strand
CCTATTGCAAAGCATGCTCTGGCTACGTCTGCAAGCCAAGGTGCTATAAGTGGTCCACAGGTCTTTAGGGCTTTGTTTGGGATCCCATCTGGTCCTGGTACTGTGTTGTTTAAGAGGCGGCTGATGGTTCCCGGCCTATATACAACTATAGGCAAAGAGTGCCCTTTTAAATGCTTTAGTTAGAAGACTTTTATAGGATAATCCTTAAGTAAGGGCAGAACAGTAGATAATCCTAGATCCTATCTTAAATAATAAATACAAAGCATTTTAGGAAAGACATAGGGCGTATATTGCTAAGGCTGTTTATAACAGTTTTAAAGAGCTTAAGGAATTTAAATAAGAGGTATTTGGGGCGAAGTCTTACTTTTTAGTAAAGAAATAAGGCCATGGGCGTCCCGCAGATAACTTAGAATACCTTAAAGACCTAAGTTTAGATCTAGAAAATAAGGGTATAACTTCCAGCGCTCCTCTATTAACTAAGTATAGTTCTAAAGGCTACACTAAAGGCAAGGATAGGGCTATTACGCCTTAAGACACTAGGACTACTGCTCTGAACCTTGGTCCTAATATCTTTGATAATAAAGTAGTGCCTATGGAGATTGACTGTAAACTAAAGGATCTAAGTAAGCCTAAGGGAGATAGCCTTTAGGATGCTGCCCCTAAACAATTATTAATAGTTATTAGTACCTTAGAAGACACTAATAAACTAGCAGTATTGTACTGCCTAACGCCTTTACCAATTTTAGAAAGGGGTGCTGCTTTAGGAGAGTAGGTAATTGACTCTAGTATTCTACAATCTCCTTTATAGAAGAAAGTGTAAGTAGAAATGTATACTGTCTAAGAAAGAATGTCTTTAAACCTTTAAGCTGGAGATATTAATATGCAGGATAATAGGAGTGCAGAACTTAAAGTAGAAGGTATAGTAGATAAGGATAATATAGAAGAAGCGGAGGTAATAATTGAGGAGGGAGTATAGGCAGCTTTAGATAAGTTAGAGGAGTATTAGGCGTTAGGGTGTCTTCTTTTTTAGGGCATCTATTACCTACTTTAGGAGATGCAAGAAAACGTTAGGGGACAACGTTTTTAGGTAGGAAGGTAATATGGTAGTATTAAATGCCCCTTAGTTATTTTAGTTTGTTTTCTTATTATATATATAAGACTTAGGGTTATATATATCTTAGAAGGAGCTTAGGTTTTAACCTTATCTTACCTTAATATAACTTCTCCTCTACCCTCTATTAATTAACAACTTCTCTAGTATAACTTAAGTTATTTCGTTCTTTTATTTATAATGCTTAATTAAGTATTATCTTTTAGTGTTAGGCTTTACCCTTCTACACTGCTTATAATAGTAGTAATATTAATCTGGTTATAAAGCCAAAGCTCTCTATATACTACTATATATATATTAAATAGCTTATTAGTAATAGGGCTTAGCGGAATATATAGGGTACAAAAATATTATTAGAATAGCAATAACTTACCTTCCCTTTATAACCGCAATAATAACTAAAACCTCTTTCTCTTCCTTTTATTTAGTATATTCTAAATATATTATATATTTAGGCTTTGTAAGCTTAATAGGCTATATCTTGTAGGTAATGGCACCTAAGTATTGCGTAGAGGAGACTGGCGTAGGGGTAGGCTTAAAGAGAGTCGCGGTTATATAGCGGATATAGTAGTAACTAATATAGCTTAACTAGTAGTAGTAGTAGATATAGCAGCATTAAACAGGGAGTTAATTAATAAAGTTTAACTCTAGCTTAGCATTGGATTAACACTAAAAATCCTAAATATTGCATCTATACCCTATAAAGAAGGGTGTAGTATATAATTATATTTAAGACTAGCTGTATATAGCTCCTGCTATAAACTTTTAGATAGTAGATCTGTGTGCTCCTATTTGTTTATATAGTTGTTAAGGTATTTACATATAGTAATTAGGTGGAATTAATATGCTATTTAATATAGCATAGTATATAGAACGGTAATAGTGTAATGTGTTAGAAATAGAGTAGATCTACTAATGGCTGTAGGTACTGCTAATGTCTAAGCCTATATCTAAAGTCTCTTAAGGATATAATTCTTTTTAGCATCTAGATTTGCCCCCTTCTTATTATATATTTTACATTTAGGTGTTCTTAACTAAAGGGAGTTATTATAGTAACTACAGCAGGAGTCTTTATTGGTATTAGCAGTAATTAAAGCGTTAGGCTTGGTGAAATACTTATATAGTATTTCCTTAATATACTTATAATCGTTATATAGCTAGAAAAACTTATCTTTTATCTCTATACGCTTTTGCTTGTCTTCCTTTTTACCTCCCTGCTTTAACTAGATAGTATTACTGGCTAATAAGTTGTCTAAGTTTATAGAATTAACTAACAGTAATTAGGATCTGTATAATGGTAATGGCTAAGAGGTAGGGGAAGGGTGGGATAATGGTATATAGGACTGTCGCTATTAGCAAGAATTTAAATAGTATACTACCTTTGGCTTTAGCTATAGGAGTAAATCTCGTTTACTAAAGCACTAGTGTTTAAATAGAAAGATTACTTTAGCCCTTTTACTATCGCGACTAGCTTAACTACTACGCTGTAAAAAAAAAGAGAGATGTTATTTAGGCGCTGGTATTATATATATAACCACTCTATGGACATCTGGAAGATTAATACTAATCCCAATAGCCTCTATGGCAAAAATAATTTAAATCTTAAAAGATTTTGCAAGTTTCCTAAACTTATCTAGTATTAACTTCTTGCTAAATAATGAGGTTGTTTAATAGAATACGGCCATAATTAAGTAGGTAATATTCTTAGTATATTAAGCTGGATATAGCTGCTGTAGGTACTTAGATATGCTTCTATACGCCTCTATAGCTTAGACTTTAGTATTAAAGAATATAATAGTCTTTGGAATCTTATACAGAGTAGCTAAGTAGCTCCCTCCCTAAAAGATAGTAGGATTAATATATGTTTTAATAGTTGGAGGATTAATAGCCTTATTGAGAAGGAAGTGGAGCGAGGTGTATTTAGTAATTGTATCCTTTAGTATCTAGCTAAGATAAAAGACAAGCTCTCTGCGGGAAATAGAAGTCTACTTAAGGTATATATTAGTATTGTTAAAGCTTAAGGACTTCTTTACCATTTCTAATGTTTCTAGATTAAAAGTTATAGAATAGGTAAACCACGGAACTAAGCTTCTAATTAGATTACGTATATAGCGTAGCTGTGTATACTTAGGGCGAAACTTTTTGCCTTATTATATAATAAGATAAGCTTTATTAACAGTGACTAAGGCCAATTACTTCTTAAACTTAGGGTCTTTAAGTAGATCTTATAAAGATAGTATACTGGTAAGCTTAGGACTAATAAAGATATGAGTATATAGGCTAGCTCTTGCATTCTTAAGCGCTTTATCTATATCCTTAACGTTGGCGTTAAGGAGTAGCGTATTACTACTAATCTAATTAACCTTTTAAACTTGCTCTTTTGTAATCTTATTTAGAGAAAGAAATATTAATAATATAGTATTTTTATAAAGGATTAAAATTACTTATATAATAAGGCTTTTACTAAAGCCGGTTTGTGTAATAAGGATAATATTAATGCAATTATAGATTAGCCTCCAAATATAGGTTACCTACTTATTTTTTATATAGAATTTGTCGCTATATAGCAGTAATATAGTACCCTAAATTGCGTTATCTTGTGCTTAAGTTGTTATATTAGGCTTTTTCTTATCTTAAATTTTTCTCTAAGCCCTAGCTACCTATATCTTTAGTGTATCCTAACTGGCTAAGCTAGTAGAGAGTTAAGGTATATCCTAGCTAGCCAAGCTAGTAAAGAGTTAAGATATTTATAGATCTATCCACAGTAACTAAAAAGCTTTACTATCTACTACCAGTAATTAAGACGCCTTGTTATCAGTGCGTTGCTTTTTAAAGATGTTTACTGCACTAATAGTATTATCCACTACCTCACTAGCAGTATAAGGACAGTTAGGTACTGTACTAGGCGTATATCTAACTTTTAGCTTCCTTATTAAGGCCTTTAAGCATTTCTTTATACTAAACAGCGCTATATAGCTTATTAGTAAACATAGAGTTAGTAGGGGGTTTATAGGTTAATATTTAGGTAGTATAGGTAGCGGAGGAGTAATAAAGCAGGTAATAAGGTATAGAATTAATCTAGATGCAATATATTAGCTATTTAGGTGTTTATCTACTATAAATATTAATATAGGAGGTCAAACGTTAAGGATTAGTGATGGTTAATGGCTCTGGCTGAATATTTACTATTATGGCGGCAATATTTAAGGCGAAATTTAAGGCGAAACGTAGCGGTAACCACTAGGCTATTTGCAATAATTTTGGTAATATTAGAATCGCCTTATAAAGCTCTAGAACATAATGTTGGCCAATTATCTATAAAGGCGTTAGTTTGTTATTAATTAATAGCAGTAGAGTTTTAAGCAGAACTTTAAAGGGGAGACCTGCTTATTTAAGGCGAAATGTAGCAGTAACCACTAGGCCGTTTGCAATAATTTTGGCAGTGTTAGAATTGCCTTATAAAGCTCTAGAACATAACATTAGCCGATTATTTATAAAGGCGTTAGTTCGTTATTAATTAATGGCTAAAAAATTAGTATAGCGCGTAAGTTTGTATAAGAATTACATACAAATTGGCGCGAGGGACTAACAAATTTCCAAACCGTGTACCAGACGACAACAACATAAGATAATTAATCCGTTATGTAAGCAGCTTATAATTGGCTGATCGTCTGGGACCGAGATAAGTATTTAGGCGCGCGCTGGGTAATTGGGCCTATATACACCTAATTTAAGCTTGATTCTAGCAACATCGGCATCCTTCTTAGCTATTACTAATGGCTAAAATAACTAAATTAACCCCTGCAAAGAAGACTACGTTGCCCGATTTACCCGATTCCAATTCGTTGTCTCGTCGTCGCGCCCAACGCGCCCGAGTCGTAGCAGCCGCACCCCTCCCGTGACTACCGCCGCCCTCTTCTTACCGCAGCTAGAGTACCTAAACCGACGAGCCAGCTTCAGATAATAATCGAGGACTACGAGCCTTTTATTTAGAACGTGAAAGACCTTCCAGTGCACCTGCACCAGGAAACGGAGGTTACTTCCTTGATATGCCACGTTCAGATGAACCGACGCTCTAGTGTACGGGTTGGGCAACTACGACAACTCCGGCAGCGACTGACACAAAGGGGGCAAGAAGAGGCTTGGAGCTCTGAGCGCAGCCTTGTGTAGAAGTTTTGATTCAAACCTGCTTCGTAGGCCCTTGTGTTTGGAAACACTTAGTCAGCACTTAGTGCCCGGCTGGACGACAAAGCAGCGCAGATGGTAGCTGAAAAAAAGTTCACTAGAACGGGGAAAGAGGCATGTCTACGGAATGTCATGGTAGAGGAGGCTACTACGGCAAGGAAACAGGCATAAAAAGGCACGAGCCAGACGAGCAAGAGAAGCGTGGGAGGAGGTGATTGAAGGAGCACGGAAGCCGTAGTAAAAGCATAATTGGCAATTCGACTACAAGGCGACAGCCCACTTAATTGTCGAATACCAGTACAGATATAGAAGGCACTGCACCCTACAACGATGATGATAATGGTGAACGTGCAACACTTAGGCAGTGCTGCAGCCAATTGATCGAAATGGAGATATTCGACTATTCCTGTTATTAGATATTACGCTTCCTACGTGATTCCGAGACTCCTAATGTCTTTTTCGAACCAATCATCGTCCCTTCTATCCTCAGCCTTCCCAACCGCTGTATTCAGCAATTGCCCAGATTCCGATTTTGTTTCTCAAAGGCTTTGCTGAATGGTGAAGGCTAAAACAATATAGCCGAGTTGCTTCATGTGCTCGCTAATAGTCGTGTCCCATGGACCAAACTGATTCATTCTCATAAATGATCGCGGACGCTTTGCAGTTTCAGACGAGTCCTGACTGCCGTTGTCTCTAAGGTATTCAACGTACGCTGCATCGTATTCAGCAAAGGTCAGATATATCTCGTGGTTGTCCTGAGATATAAGCAGCCGCCTGCATTAGTTAGCACGACACCCCGAGAAAAATGGGCAAATTCTCACCTGGTCGATTCTTTTCCACTCGCCGAACGATGCAGTTCACCGTCATCGGGATTTGCGAATATCCAAGCCGCCATTTGAGCACTTTCCTGCATCTGAATTTGAAGTATATTATCTTCCCTGATATATGCTTTCACTTCCAAAATAGCACCCACTTCGCCGGACTGGCCTTTTTCCAGGTACCCATCTGTCCTTGCCTCGAACAGGTTGCCAAATTTGAAAAATTTCTTGCACATCTTCCAGTCCGCTCGAACGTCTGGATGATGCATAGTAGTTGAATTAAGGAAGAAGACGAGGGCCATGTTTACTTTCAGCTCGTCATTTTCAGCTGAAATTGAGCCAGCGACCGCAGCTGAGGTTGGTGTGAGGGGGTGCCACGGTCCAAATATCAGATTCTCTTCCGAGCCCGGACAGAAGCTGTCTAACTCTCCAGAGTCATCTGTCAGTACCACTCTGCTGGCCTTCTTTCCGGATAACCGTGTCGGAGTGGTCAGTGCTAATTCAGTCTGTTCCGTCGTTTTGGAACTAGACCGTCCCGCTATTGGAAAAATCTTTGGCATTTCGTAATTTCCATGGTCCTTGTCTATATCTTTGTAAACCAGTAATTGATTATATTGGGCAAGGGCGAAGGTGCCAACGTCTGCAATAGGAGCGCCAGCCAGCGTTTCGCCCATTGAATCTAAGTATTTAGACCAGGATGTCATGGTTCCTAAGAATTCTTCGGCTTTGACGAGAGCGTCACCAGGATGCCAGTCAGATGGCTTGAAGTAAGCCTGCTTCCGGACCCTCCATATAACTCTGAGACAGAGATATCGCTCAAACTCTGTCTTTGACGCCGACTTGTATTCCAGGACGTTATGGATGTTTCCATCAGATAATCCATGATTTTTTACTTCTCGTGCCCATTCACTAGCTGTTCTAGGCAACCCTTGGGGCATCGTATAATTGGGGTGATAAGACAAAGCGATACGATGTAAGTAGCTGGAGATAAAAGCGAGTGTAAGGGAGGGCGGTGCCTAGGCGGCGATGCGAGCTTTTTAGGGTGACGTAGCAATGTCCCTGTTGCTGTCTAAACGGTGTGAGCAGTCGTCTCTAGTGCCAGCGCTACTAAATCCTGTTCGGGCTAGATATTACCAGAGTTCTGGAATGTAATGATTGATATTCGAACGCCTACAAGTTATTCTTCTCTGTGACGATGGCTATTCGGTCACTCACACTAGCTTCAGTTTTCGCTGAAGTGAGAGCAAGCACACAAAGGCTTTGTGCCAACGTTGTTTGGATTGCTATCGAAAAGGTTCTCAGCAAAGGCCGAACTTCACATGTACAATGTTCAATGATCATGGATATGTCCCGTTATTCGGCCTTCCAGGGCTTCTTCTCGTTATGGATATCTGATATGTGATCAGTATCTCCTCGTTCTCCTTCCAGTAACGCATCCAGAATCTGCTCAGCTGCTCTAGACCTCGAAGTGTTTAACTAAGCTGTTCAGCGCTGGTGTTGCGCTTTCGGACAGTTCCGGCTTTTCTTTTCCGAAGGCATAGTTGACAATAGTAATTACCGTGAAAGGCAATGCACGTATTTGAAGGCTTCGGGGATGAGTTCACGTTTTCATAGCTTGAAATGCAACAATGATAGTTTATTATTATTACCGCAGTTATTTTCTCGGACCTGCGTAACCGACTTATTGCCCTGCCAATAATATTCGCGTGACACGTCAAGAGCAATTTGTTGACTCAATTCCGGCCTTCTCATTGGACATACAAATTTACGGATTCCGTGGTGCTCCTCGCATTTGCGAGAGCCACACTTGTATTTACTGTTCCTGGCGATCTCGCAGGCGTACTCACGCATTGTCAACTTCTGTAGTCCTCGCATCTTCCGCCATAACCCCATCTCTAGTTGCCCTCAATCATCATGGACCTCAAAACCAGGCTCGAGAACTACAATCGTCTCGGAGAAATGAAGACGACCTTCACACAGCTACAATCGTCTTATATCGACAACAGCGACCTTTCAACCTTTGGCATTCAGTTGTTCCAGATGAGTCTCCACCCCGAGGACACAACTGACCTTAATTTCTGCACGCCATTTCAGGCCCATAAATTCGACGAGTTGTTCGAAAAAGTTGAAAAACCTGAGTGGGATGAACCTGCTCCAGGCTACAATGACAATTTTCATGAAGCCTACGGACTCGGGCAGTGGTTTTCCGAGTATCTGGGGTCTCACAGTTATGATTGGGATCTATTGGCATCAAGCAATTGGGAACAAATGTGAGTTCTTAATTTGGGAATCGCCGAGTAACAATGTCTCCAATAAACCGACCGAACGGTCGGTTCGTTTGGTAAAATCCAACGAACTAGACCCATTACCCTAATGACAGCAGACCCGTTTGATTTGCTGGGTGCTATGGTCGAGTCTATCTGGCAGACCGGCAAAGCAAACGGCTTGGATACGTCGGTCTACTAGACTCATTGCAGAGTAATGTATAGAGAATGCTGATTTGTTTTAGGACAAGTACCCTTGAAAATAGATTTCTATCTGACTATTCGCGGCTTACCCAAAAGTGGCGGATGCTTACGGTATTCATTCCTTACCCACGACCGAAAGTGCACACTGCCTGCATACTAGTGGAACAGGCTACGGGGGAAGACAGGCTGCTTCGGAGCGAGATGATCTGTGCCGTCAGTCTTATAAGGGGACGAATGCGATTAAAGGAATATAAGGAGCATCAGATATTTCCGGTTCGTTTTTTTTCTGGCTCCGCGAGTGGTGATTAATGCTGATGACTAGGCTCAAAGGTCTTTGTGTATACCTTCGCTGGCCGGAAAGTTCGGATTGTCCAGGTGCATTTTGACGGCAAATATCTTGTCGTCCGCTTGACGAAGTACCTTGATTTTGAGGAAGAGAATGTGGATAACATCAAGTTGTTGCTTCGGTGGATGATGAACGAACCTCTTGGAGACACTATTCTCAGCAGTCCAGAGACTGAAAGCTTTGAGAATCACCCCCTACACCTAGGAAAAGGTTGTTAATTCGGCTAATGGCTTAGCTTAGCCCCTCTAAGATTCTCCTAACCAGCCTCGCTTCCTCCGGCCGTGATTACAGTTCTGTGACGAACCGCTCTTAAGCTTGAATTATCGCTGGGAAACCTGTGCAAATAAGGACTCGATTGCAACCTAGTTTAATTGTAGCCTAAATGTCAGCAAAAAGAGCGTTGGTGGTGCAATTCCACCTCCAGTAATTTAGTGTAGATCTCATACTTCACATTTGAGAACGATAATATCTTTATGTCGTCTCCGCAATTACTCATAATGATTGGGCCAACCTGAGCGGTTCGACAAGTCCAGAGTAATAACTTTCATGACGGCCGTGAACAACTCAACTTCATTTTAATGACAGTTGGGGGTATTAAAAACACCAGAAAACAATCTGACCCCACAACTCGCAACCACGCTCAAGAACTGACAACGCTGGAACTCCTCCGAAAAAACCAAGCAAATGTCTCAATTTCAGTGAAGGAAAACACAGAGACATTGTGACATCCATCCCGAAATTTTTTTTGTAAAGAATTTTTTTTCACTTTTTTCCTTTTTCCTTCATGTAGAAGAAGCCCCTAAATCAACCCAGCAGGATCGCGCTCTTGCAGCGGCGGCTGCTTGGAGTGGCAGTGGACCGATTCCCAGAGAAGCGGCGGAAGACCGTGCGGGAAAGTTTCTGAAGCTTTGAGCTCATTGCACTCCCAATACATCTGCTTGTCCGTCAAGTGAAGGACACGTTTTGAGAGGAGTCGCTCTTGCAGCGTCCATGCCCGTGTGTCCCAGGCGAAACCAGGAGACAGCCAGTCGATCATTGAATGATCGTCCGAGCGGGCAATCAGCGGATCGCTGCTGTTGTTGGCAGCATTGGCGACAATGGTGAGTACAGCATTGCGGTACACTTCGGCCATCCCGTCGCATTCTCTATGCCGGTCTTTCTGGGAATCTTGGATCACGCATAGCGAATCTACCCAGAGGTAGCGGACGCCTAGGTGTCTTGTGACAGAGATAGCGTCGACGACGGCTTGAGGCAAGCCTTCTTTTGGAAGCGATTGGAGCATACTGTGAACATTATTGGTGGTGAGCATGAGTTGGTCAGCATTTCCCCAAACGTAGCTTAGTGTGACATAGTTGACGTTAGAAGGGAGTTCAGTTGTGAAGATGAGCCGACCAAGAGATTCATCATGTCCAGTCCGCTGGACATCCAGAAGACGTGTTGGAAGTAGTGACGAATGGTTGCCCATGTCATTGCACGCCAGATGCTGAGTAGAACATAACTGGAACCAGTGGATGGCACTCTGCAGACAATCATGATGTTGGTGTAGATTTGCACCTTCCAGCAAATCGAGCTCTTTTTGCAGGTTCATATCGCTTTTTTCAAGAAGTACGTCAGCCAGGGAACTAATTTCCTCCAGAGGTCCAGGAAAGGATTTGGTACCAGTAGGCCAGGCCACACAACAAGGTCCAGGGGTAAAAATGGCCGAGACAGCAGCTGCATCGGGTCGACCGGTGGGCTTCGGGTTTAACATACTCTTGACAGTTTGGAGTATGTATCCACCGTTAGGGTTAGTGTCTTGTCCTCGAAGGAAATCAATCCACCAGTAAACGCGCGGAAGGTCGTTGTAATAACACTTTCCTTCGCGGAACTCGCTTCGGAATTCGCGGTAACCTCGATCAGCATGGCGATGTATGACAAGGGCTATCTCTAAAAAGACGCAGCCAAGGGAGTAAATATCAGCTTCGATTCCTCTGGAAACAGAGCTTGCGACTTCGGGGGCGCAGTATCGCCGAGTCATAGGACCTGAACCTGCATTCGAGAGGCTTTCTTTGGATATTTCCGAAATGCCGAAGTCACTCAGAACCAGATTTGGGAACTCGTACTCGCCTTCCATGACTAGAATGTTTTGGGGCTTGATGTCCATATGTTTAATCAACGGTCGCTTCTCATGGAGATAACGGACCGAAGACGCTAGGCATCCAAACATTTTAGTCATATCATCTCGTCCATACGACGGAATATCCACAGCATGTTTGTCTAGCCAGACCGAAAGGGTGACTTCTGCGACCGGAGATAGGAAGATAGAAAGGCTGTCGCCTCGAGAGTACGTGCCGAGGAAGCGGATTATGTGAGGATGCCGAAGTTGCTGCAAGACTTCAACTTCTTGGACAAGATCGTCAAATGCAGAGCTATCTCGTTTCTTAAGTGTCTTTCGGCAAATTTTCAAGTTCGTTCCTCGAATAAGGACTTCATCCACTAATGAGAAACCACCTGTGCCTAGTAGCCGAAGGCTGGTAAGGAGCGAACGCGACCAAATGGATTGCATAGAGTCTTGCAGTAGGTTAAACCCGGATGCAGCAAGGACCGGACCCCCAGTGTTCATGAATGCACGGGAATAATGGTGCTTCCCAAGAAATGCGAGACAAGCAAGGGAATCCTTCGCTCCCGTGCTCTTTTGGTCACTACTCGCTTGCACTACTTCCAAATGAGTTGTCTGGAAGAAGTCACCTTTGGAAACCTCAGGATGTTGTCCGCTCTGGGGTAGGTTTTCAAAAGGCAACTGCAGTTGAGAAACTAGTCGTGAAGGATCGAACTGAGTAGAACCACCGAAATCCGTGTTCCGTTGACGAAGCAAATTCCGAATGGCGTTATCATAGCGCCAATCCCAAGGCATCTTACTCTCCTTTTTTATGTGGTCTGCAACGTGATTATAACGTTCGTTCCATAACTCTCTTATCGTTTTACTTGCAGGTAAAGCGTTTAGGTTTCCATAGCATTTGCAATGTCGAGAGAAATTATTCTTGCGACTGTAAGCCTGGAAACAACTCGGATCAGGACATCGATACTCTTCGCCCGTCTCACGGAAGTTCTTTTCATGCTTCTTCCAGCCGAATTTCATTCCAAAGTATTCCGTCTTCCATTTCTCAGCTTCGTACATGCATAAAATCGGAGATTCGGGAACATTCCGAATAGGGGGTGCCTCGGTCGCCGGGAAGTCAAGCTTCGTTTGGTCTGGAAGAGCATTGTAACCTAGAGTTTGCTTAGCGCCCGGTGGACCTGCGAAGATTAGAGCTGGGGTTGGGGACGTAGCCCCAACAACATCCCAAAGATTGCCTTCCCTTTCGAGTCCAAGTATGTTGCGGTTTATGTGAGGTCTTGGCCTAGAAGTCTTGCAAGTGCTTTCTCCGGAATGGATTCCTGGTACAGGATCTCTCCGGGCATTCTGGGAATACCTTCCCCTCTTGCAAGTACTTTCTCCGGAATGGATCTCTAGTACAGGATCGCTCTGGGCGTTCTGGGAATACCCCCCCCCCCGCTCAAATCAATTCTTAGCAAATGGTTAAACTGCCGATCACTCGCAATGGAGCCATGAGCTGACCGGGCAGCCGCCGTGCCAGAGTTATGTCCGCAAAACCATATATTACACTCTTTTTCGGTCTGACCACAATCTGTTGCATAATCCTCACCCCTCACCGGACAGTCGTCCGACTGGGTTTTATTCCGTTGGGAACCTAGTGAAACAGGGTGGTTATCTAGGTTATGCGGACTATTGATGATAGATTCGAGGATAAACCCTCCGCCGTCCGATTGACTGTTGTATGTAGCAGGGGATTGGCTGCTTGCGCTTTGAAGTGGTTCGTCATTTCCTTGTGCCTCTGAAGCTTGGTCCTTGTCTACGTTGTTCTGTATAAAACTTGTTCTCCATAATGTCATGGCTGGAGAATTCCGAGAATCCGTACCGCTGCCCGCAGATGGGCCACTTTGGTCATTTCCTTCACTGTCATCACATTCTCCGGAGCCGGGATTGTTTTCTGGATTCTGCTTGTCACCTGAGCTCCTAGAATCGCTGCCTTCGCCGTTATCATCTGCCGGGCTATCATCGCTATCATCATCATAATCATTAAAGTCATCAGACTCATCACTGTCATTCCAGTCTAGCATGCACTTTCCTTTCTTGAAGTGGTCCGCAATATGATCGATACGTTCTTGCCTGTTAACAAAGCGCTTCGGGCAAAATCCGCATTTCCTGGGAAAAGTAGCCTCCGTCTCGACAAGGCTAGCGGCTTCATAGTCGGCGGCGGAGAGCGTAGGGTGGATATTGTTAAAATGTTGGGTGAAGTGATACCTTCGATAGCATGGTTTAGCCCGTTCCCCCTGAGACCGACACAAGCTGCAGAGCCAATGCTTTGATGGGTACCCCTCCTCTTCATTTCGTTTCCAGTCACACTTTCGCCCATACCGCTTCCCGCATTTCCTGGTGCATTGGAATATTTTGCTCTCATCCCTCTGGAGCATTTCTGGGTTTGTTGTCGGCGTGCAACTCTTCTTTCCTGAACGCCTTCTGGCTTGACCCTCAGTGCATTGATGTGATCCGCGAGCGCGTTGTTCGCTGGTATTCTCCTCGGTAAAATGCTGGGAAATTTCTTCGGTGGTTTCATTCGCCGCTTGCTGCTTTTCGAGAGACATTTGAGAGCCTGCCAAAGTTGACTGGGACTTGTAGGCAGAATCGTGTCCTGCCAATCCTTGTTTGAGCATCTGGCCAAACCAATGTCTAACAGCGGTGGTCGACGCTTTAGTTAAGTGGCTCAATGCTTCAATGTCTTGATCGCTAGGCAAGACGGAGTATCTTTTACTGAACCAAGTGGCACAAACATCGGCGGCATCCTCGTCAAGCCCAATCTCCTCCTGACGAACTAGGCATGTTGTCCGGGGCTCAAGCAGCATTGGCGTTCCTGGAAGTCCTTCGCTTTGATGGCTGCTCTGAGACGATTCTACTCGTCTGTCCGCATTCCATATAGAGTCTGAAGTCACGGAGTCAAGCTCTACTGGGACATAGTGGCCCGGGTTATGAGTGTCGGTTAGCAACTGGCGCTTTGGTGCGGGGAATTCAGGGCTGCTGTTCGACAGCGGCCGCTTGGCTGTTCCCATGGTATGTGGGTTAGCATAGAGAGAGAAATATAGTGGTGCCATCGCCGGTATCGAGTCATCAACAACCATCGTAGGAGAAAATTGGTTACTCCAGGTGCCAGAATTTGGCATGTCATTTACGTCCTGTGATCGTTAGCAAAGCAAAGGCAAGGAAGAGTACGAAGTCAATGCTAGAAGTGGTTGGATAGACCCGCATGCCTGAAAGCCTTCAATAACCAACGATGGTTATGGGACTGCTCAACAAAGCGGCCTTAAGCCATTCCGGCAGGAGCATCCAAACACTTTAAGCACCAATCTGCTTGAAACAGCTTACGAAGCTCTCATTCGGTACATAGTCGTGGTCAGAGGGTAAGCTGTAGTCGCTCTGATGGCTAGGTAGAAGAGGATTCAATGAGGGTGGTAGGTATGATTGCTGAGTGTCTGGTATTGTTTGGAAACTGCTTTGGCTTGTTGGCATGGCAGACAAAGGCAAGGATGAACGCGTTGTGGAATCCGTTGAGATGGCTTCATCTTCGATCAGCCCTGAATAATAGTCGGTGATATGACTCTGCTGAGCAGAGTCTGGATATGATTGATCATCTGTCATAAACTGGAGACCGCCTAGGTCTACCGCACCTTCCGGCTGAGGTAACGGGATATCCATGTCTAGATATCTAGTGGCAGCTTGGCTTAGAGGTAAGGGTACAGGATTATAGCTCATGAAAGCTGAACTATCAAAATCGAGTCCATCGTTGTTTCGTATTTCGGTCTCCATCTTCGTTGTCGAACTCGTGGGAATTGTCAGCAGCGGCAGTCGACGCAGAAAACGTCTTGTTAACGGCAATGACTCAACGACAAACTATGAAATGAATTAGGATTGACAAGGTGGCGTGACGCTCATTACATAGGGCTTTTGCTCATCTTCCGCCTTTTTGCAGGTGGGCGCAATTGCAGCTCGAGAGCCCTTTTCTCAAGGGCTCTTGGAAAAGGGCGGAGTAATCTTGGAGGACCCGGTTACATTGCTGATTAACCTAATGCAGCCAAGATCGTGTAAAGAACTATCGCCTCCTGCTCTATATAACTTATAAATTTACACAAGGCATTTTCGAGACCGGAAGAACTACAGAATTAAACTCAAGGAAGATCAACTTGAAAGATGCCTAAACGCTTTAGCATTAGCAAAGATAGGATGTAGTTGCTGAGCACCTATGCCTGAGTGGCCAGGATTTGGTCAGAGCTCATTGACGATTTAACGGCCTCCTTAAGCATCAGGCAGCAGTTCGCTAAAAGGAGGCGCAGCAATCCAATCCACAGCTCAGACTGTTTCTGTCAACCGGACTGCCCTATGATGTGGCTGGACTGGGCGCGCGAAGCTTGATATGGGGGAAGCTCATCGGCATCGCTGGAATTTCCGTGATCGCTTCCTAGCCATTCCATTTAGAGAAACACTTCACGATCTGCTTGGCAACAAGTTCATGGAAGCCGGGGTACCACCACGCTCAAAAAAAAATTTTGTTTGCAGATAGCTATTAATTACAGAGAAGGCGCATTACAAAAGCGAGGCAGCCAACTCTCAGGAGCATTAGGGGCACACTAGGTAATAGCACCAAGGTATGCCTTTAAATTTATTACAATTATATCTTCGGTCTCTTAGTAGTCCTCTAGACATTCGAGATGCTTGGATGAGGAACTCGTTGCTTACGTCCAGACCTTAACCTGCAGCGGGGACAGTAGGATCCGGTGGCCTGCCAACTCCCGTCATTACCCTCAGCATCCAGTGTGCCCAGCCTTCTCTCTCTCTTACCACCTCCTCAAGTTCTTTCACCCTGTCTTCTACAATATCAACCTGCCTCTCAAATTCAGCAACTCCGTCATCAACATCATCAACCTTGCTTCTAAGAGCATTGATTTCGTATTCAAGTTTTGCCCCCAGAGTCTCAACATCTTTGATAGCATTCTGCAGTTGGGACCGTTCCTGCGTCAAGATCTCGTGAGCATCCTCCCGAAGGGCCCGATACTCCTCGAGGCGAGGATAGTACATCTCATCAAGCTGCTGCTGGTCGCGATCCGCTTGCTCATCCAAGTCTTGCATATTAATAATCCTTTCTTCTACCCAAGCGCCGTCTATGCTGCTTAAACGTGCAACACGCTCCCGCATACGCTTTGCTTCATCTGCTAAAATCAACTCTCTCCTTATCTGTTCCCTTGGAGACGTATTACTGTCCGATGTCTGGGCGAAGGCGTGATCAATAGCGTTCCATGTTAAAACGCTGTCCTCAGCGACGCTGAAGGATAGATGGCGGGGCCACCAGTTGTCATTCCTGGTTTCGTTTGGATAGGAAGCAGACCCATCAAAACTCAGAGTCCTACGAAGCAGAACTCCCACATCTTGAGCATCATCTGATGGAAAGAGATTTGTGAGATCAATGCCTCTATATATTGAGCCTGCAACTGAGCTCTCGGCCGTGGGTGGTTTAGACGACTCGTCGGCTTCGGATCTGAGAATGGCATCCACCTGTGGTTGTTCAGCCCCCTGCGATATTGACTTCTTATCTGGAAAAAAGGCATTCTGAGATTCGTGGGGTGTCTCAGTCAATACCTTTGAGAACGCAGGTCCAAATGAAGGTCGAGAAGACTCCCCAGGGCGAGGCGATGAGATAGAATTCGCTGCACTGTCCGCATTATATTTTAGATCGCCATCTTCAACTTTCTGCAAAATGACGGAGATCTTAGAAAGTCCCCCGCCGGTATGTTGAACAGCAGAGCCGTTCTCGTCTTTTGATTGATAGGAAGTAACATGGCCATTCTCGTCCTTAGATGGTTTCGACTGGTGGCTTCGCAGCCCTACTGCATCTTTGATTCGCCCAAAGCCGCTGCGAGCATCAATTTTCCCAGTAGTCTTTTTGAGCGCTCCCTTCTTTGATGGCGCCTCTCTTTCAATTCCCTCCAAGCTAGTTCGGGCATCAGATTGCTGCCCTCCATCATCCCCAGCAGTCTCCCGTCGTCGCAAGTTGGAGTCGTCAAGCATGGATTCTCGTCTTTGTCGTGACCATGCGTAACCACCTTGATCGTCCTTTTGGAATACCATACCTTCTTCTGTAGGTAAACGACTGAACATGTCTCCGGTGTGCGTCTTCCGTGGTTTTCCCCACCATAACCACTTTGAACGTTGACCATGTACAAGTTCAACGAACCTCTCAATATCGACAGTTTCGATATCTGCAATTCCGGCTTTCTCTCTGCCACCAACCATTCCCATGACCATCTCACCTCCTTTCCCACTAAGTTCTGCAACAGTCGATTTGACTGCTCGAGGCATAGTCCAGCCCTCCCCACTTGCTGCTTTCGCGGTTGCTCTCCGCAGTCCTTCTAGGGTTTGGCGATCCAGACGCCGGGTCTTTTGCATTCGTTGAGACTTTTGGAAGTATGCAATTCCACGTTTGGTGCTGTCGATGTCAAAGACATCTTTTGCAACGGGTGCGTTATATGCGCTCAGCCGGTTCCGTGCACCCATAAGCATTCCCAATAAAGCAGCAACCGTAGTAGGGCCGAGTATTCCGTCGTGGGGCTCGATGCTGTAATATTCTGTTCCGAACTCTACCCACCAGTCATTGATGGCCTTCTCGGTAAAGTCACATAGAAGTCCATCAGCATACTCCGGCTTGAGCGAGCCAAATAACACCAGAGCTACTTGGCATAATTTGACAAGTTCAATTACAGAACTGAAGAAGGGGATCTTATCGCTTGTCCTATAAAGCTGATGGAATTTTGCCACCGTGGCATTACTTGGAGTTGCAAGTTTGATTCCAAGACGTCCGGAGCAGCCTAGTCTCTTCAAATTTTCGTTGACGAAAAAGAGTTCGCGATGCTTCTTGACATCGCCGTCTGGAACTGGTATAACTGTCAATGAAGAGGGGAAGCCACTTAGATTTGTGATGAACAGAGTTCCAAGATTTGTTTCCCTTTTTCGTGCGTGATATTGACTGAGAGCCCTAAAGTAAACCCTCATTTGGGGTGACCATGCTGCTTCATCCGTTGGAACGCTCAACACGTTCACTACCACCGTGTCTGAAGGGTCTCCAGTATAAGTTGTGATGATAAAGGTGGGGTGTGTTCGGGAACAAGCCCATTGTTCGACGAGGTAGATTTCGTAACCTTCGAGCTTCTGGCGCGTCGCAAGAACAGTGGTAGAAGGGTCTTCCTCAAGGTATCTATATATGCGAATCAGCCTTTTGCTAGAGTTTTATGGCATGCTATTTACCTAAATGCTACAGGATCGGGAAGAACAAAGCGTTGATGTGCAGTCTGGCTGGAGGGGTTCTTTGCAGAGTCTTTCAAGGATGTTGTGCCGGACAACGATGAATCAGTCTGGTAGCCTGTAGCTACCGTACCGTCCTTAATGTCTGGTACAGCAGTCTCTATCTCAGGAACGCGCCGACGAAGGTCCATGTCGGAATGTGTGTATAGAGTTAGATGCGGCGTGGAGATGGTCCTGAGAAGGTATTGGGTGACGCTGAAACATCTCAAGAACAACAAGGACGAAGACAGATATGCGGAGCCGTTCGGGTTGTCGTCTTCATCTCATCTAGACGGGGCTCGCAGAGAGGACTGGGTGCCTAGCTCTGCAATCCGAGTTCTATGATGCTGAGGCTCGTCGCCACGGCGTCTGGAGGCTGTAGTGGTAAAGCTGAAGCCAACACTCTTAACTACCTATGCTTGCTAGCCTTCCTCTAAATAGGATCGTTTGCCGTTCTGGAGCGTGAAAGTGGTTGTTAGGAGTGAAGGCACCTTGTTGTGGACCGGCACGAACCCCGACTAGCCCCACGTCACTTGTAGATCACCTGCAGCACCAACACCACCCCAACATCTAACGTCGGATTAGGATGGACCCAGGACATGTGATCCCGGTGGCAACACAACCTCTAACCGTCTCTTCTTCTTGTCTTCAATCACGCCTTCAACTTCCTTTCCGAAAGGTGTCCTAGCTGGGATAGTCTTTGCGGACGTCGACAGCTATGGACGCACTCAAACATGAGGTCGAGCAGCTACAGAAGAGAGATAATCTGGAGAAGAGCATCGATGATGTCCAAAAGACCATTGATCTGCTTTTAAACTCTAGGAAAGCTCTCTCAGCAGGTAAGACTCCGTAATGCAGTTCTGCAATGATTCTTAGCTAATTATGGACCTAAGTAGACCCTAATTCTACACCCATGACCCTCGCAAAGCTCCAGAGTCCCGTCAAACAGTCCTTTGATAGAGTAAACGATGATCTCAAGAAGATTCATTCGGGTCTCAATAAATATTCCAAAGCACTCGATAAGGTGTGAAGTCTCCTGCGGTCTGCTGTGTTACCGTGAACTAATCACAAATCTCCCAGAAATTCAAAGACAAACCATTACCAACTGCTGAGAATGATGCACTCTCATCCCACCCTTCCTTGGTCAATCGGGCGATAGCCATGCACCTCCTTCGCGAGGGCCAATTCTCTGTTGCCTCTACGTTTATCCAAGAAGCGGAGGCTCGTCCGCCACATCCCGAGCCCACACCTGGAACCCCAAACCCATACGTGCAAGAGAAGGCTTGGGAGAAGGACCTGGTGAATGGAACGTTCAACTCAGAAAAGCTGCAACAGCAGTTCGCGGAAATGTACCACATTCTGCGTGAGTTAAGACAACAAAGGAACCTTGCACCAGCTATCGCGTGGGCAAGAGAGCGCAGCGCAGTATTAGAAACCCGCGGTAGCAATCTCGAGTTTGAGTTGTGTCGATTACAATTTGTTTGTCTATTCGTGGGTTATGATGGCGAAGGGAACATGGGAAATTCGGCCAACGGCCCTCTGCGTGCATGGGCGTACGCAAGGAGTGAATTTGGGCCTTTCCAGTATAGATACGCTCGGGAAGTCCAGCAACTAGTAGGAGCAATGGCTTTCTGGCAAAACATCTCTGACTCGCCCTATCGACGGTTCTTTTACAACGACTCTGCGTGGGAAGAGGTGGCAAATTCATTTACGAGAGAATTTTGTTCGCTTCTGGGGCTTTCGGCAGACTCCCCGCTGTACATCGCTGCAACGGCTGGAGCCATCGCGTTACCGACTCTTCTAAAGTTGCAAAATATCATGAAAGAGAAGCGGACTGAGTGGACTACCCAGAACGAGCTGCCTGTAAGTTCTTTCTCTAATATTTTTTCCGAATGCTCTACTAATTATGGTACTCTAGGTCGAAATACCGTTGCCGCCTTCATATCATTTCCATTCCATCTTCGTATGCCCTGTATCTAAGGAGCAAGGCACGGATCAGAACCCTCCGATGATGATGCCGTGCGGCCATGTTATTGCTCAGGAGTCTCTCGACAAGTTGAGCAAAGGTGCAAAATTCAAATGCCCGTACTGCCCCGGAGAAAGTCATCCTCGTGATGCGAAGAAGGTGTTTTTGTAATATTTTTGGGAGGCTGAATTTATCATCGTCCATGCATATGTGGCGCAAGGTTATCAAGGCACTTAACTGAATGGAGGGGCAAGGCGTTCCCGAGCGTTTAACGGATCATCTCAACTTACCGTATATTTCTTGAGGTTTTGCTAGATTGTTTCGTTAGCATTTGGCGGGGACTGGTGCAGGGTGGTTTCTTGGTGGAAAAGCCTATTGTTTGATCACTTGTCAATTGAAGGTTTTGAGAACATGCCTTCTAAGGCTATCTGACAAACAATCTTGTTGTATTGGGAGTTATCCCGCGACAACATGCTTTCATATTGCAGTCTTGTCTCTACTGACCATCCTTAACTCATACTGATTAGGTTTTAAAGTTCCTTTCCAATGCTACTTATTTACAATCAGATGGCATTAGAGTTCCCATTGTACCATCGAGACTTCTAAATTGCGGTTCGTGCACGCTGTAGAGTTTACGCCAGGGGCCTACCAATGCGAGGGATTCGGCTCAGCCATGTCGAATCATGCTGCATCTTCATTTCAACGTCCTATTGAAAAAAATCTCCTTGGCTTGTGAAGGATATGAGCTCTCTTAAATCTCCAGTTTTTAATTTCTAATTCCTACAATTCATGTAATTCCCTCCAAAATGGAGCGTACCTAAACCCGTCCCCAGTTTCTCTCGGAAAAACCGCTCTTTCTGAAATAACTCGAATAGCATCTAATCGTCGACCCGGAAAGCCAAGCGACGGCTAAATTCCTAACGAGGCTCTCATCATCGCAAAGCTCGTATTGAAACCCCAGAGTCATCAACCAGATTTGGGCCAACGCGGTGCCACGCAAAGCCATCACCAGCATTTCACGCCCAAATGGAGCTCCCAGGACCCTCACACAGCGCCGCCACTTCGCTCCTCCTCTCCACATTCTCGACACTCTACCGCCCTTCCCTGGCGTGAAGGTTCACCCTATGGCAGGCCCAGCGTAGGGCAACGCCTAACTCGACTTCTTGAGCCCTCTAAACAAGAGGTGGCTTGCAGGCTAGAGCCGGCCCAGCACGCCATCTCGATGGCCATCCTGAAACCGCATCTACGCACCGGACGAAGCCGAATGCAAGCCGAGCGCGTCGGCGAAACCTTAAAGAAGCCCCAAAGCCGCTCTGGCCCGCCCATCTTCAGCCCGGAACCTCCTCCATAACCCTCTCCGAAGCCCAGCACCACAGCCGCAGCTCTCCCAGGCCTCTAGCGCTCGACTCGACCGACTCCTGATCAGCCGAACCGTCTCGGTCCCGCCCCCCCCCAATGCCCCGGCAAAAACCTCCCACTTCCTCGTCCCCCCAACGCCCCTACCCACGTCTCGGACTAATCGCACACATCCAGTTCACGGCATAGGGTGCAACGGTGCTGGGGGCTGGGCTGGCGCTGCAGTTGTAGCCGTTCGGCGGCGCAGTGCGGTTCGTCGACCAGCTGGCTGCGTGGCAGCGCCGCGTCGTCTACTGGGCTGCGGCGGCGTCCGGGTCACTGCTCAGCGAGGTCGCGAACAGCTGGTGCTGGTGGGGCACGCGCGATGTGCTGCCGCTTGCGGCGGATGCGGCGGGGAAGCTGGGGCGCGCGGCGGGGTGGCAGGAGGGGGTCGTTATGGGGCGCGTTGTCCACCTGCGGTGATGATGGCGGCGGAGGTGAGTGTGGTTTTATTTTTTTGTGTTAGGAATGGGAGGGAAGAGGGAAGAGGGAGCTGGCTTGGGTTTAGTGGCCGATTATCATTTATGAATTATTCGCTGGTCCGAAGGAGAAGAGGAAGGCTAGAGGTTGGGATTGAAGATATAATGGAGCGCAGGCTATTTGTATGTTGGGAACTAATCAATGGGGGACTAGCTGAGAACACGGACACTTGAGGGTGACTAATTAAAGTTGGTAGGAAAGGTGAAAGAGAAATGTTTGCGACAAACCTTCGATGCCGCTTCCGGCAGAGTGAGCGGGTCCGAAGATCGCGCCAAGACGGTCGAGATATTGCCTTTAAGGAGCAAACCGGCTTCAATTGTAATGTTCTCAGACGGACCGGAGCTAGGTGGGAAGGATACTAATGCACGAAATTGTTGTGTATCAATTCGTTATCTGGAAGGATGCACTACTGCTTCGAGTCTCTGCCATAAACATGGTTTCTAATTACTGTGAACCGAGACGGACAAATAACTATTCATATATACCATAGATGCGATAGATGCGATAGATACGATAGGTGTGATAGATGTGATAGATGCGCTCGCTATAAATCTCCAAAGATAGTTTACATGTTGAGAAGGTAACTAATGCAAATATAACCGTTCCGATGGGACATTGATCTTGGAGGATCGCCGGGTGGCACATCGCAAGTTGTCAGTGTGCAACAACATGAGCAGCTGAAGCCGGCATGAAGGACGGCAATTTGGTGCCAAAATAGGAAGTTGTCAGAGTTCCGGAACGCTACAACAGCCAAAGACGGTGCCTCAGCCGAAGCCATCGCCGCCGAGTTGCCGCCGCTTATCACGCCAAGAAGAGCTTGGGGCTGACGCGCTGACGATGATAGGCGGGCAATTTAGATGCTGGCAATAATCATATTCGATAGGACAGCCTTATCACCGTCCAAACGCACCGAGGCAGGTCACGCCGGGTCGGCTTCAAGGAAAAGATGAACGATAAACAGTTACCAAAGCACAAGGGAGGCGGAGATGACCGATAGCTGTCCAATCAACCATGGCTGATCCTGTCGCCGTAGCTTGAAGGGGCAGTTGCCAAGCGCACATCCCGAGTGCCATTCACTGCAGACGTACCGGGTATTAGACTTCTATAAACTTGCGCCAAAATCACGATGATCCATTTTCTCCAGCGCCGTTTTCTTGCCGCAGCGGACAATCGCACTCGTCCGCCTTCAACATGGCTCACACTCCCCGCCAGCACAATGCCTCCCCAATGCCCGGTGTGGTCGAGAATACCGACCCTGTGCTCGACGTCGCACATGAGCATCACCATGCCCACCTCCATCACAGTGCCTTTGCGGAGAAGGGCCGCCACGACGACATTGCCTACTCAAAAGGCACAACGGCTGAGCCTAGTGTGATCCCCGACGCTGACCTAATGGACAATACGCTCCACCGCCGAAAGCACCCCGAGCGCAGAGAGAAGGACATTGAGAAAAACGGAGGGCTTAGCACTGGCGATATGGACAGGGACAGCATAAGCCCCGTGGGAGGCGCTGGAGACGAAGAGGATCCTCGAGGCCATGCCTTCTCTAGGTTCTACGCCAAATACAGGATCTTCTTCCACATATTCATCGCAATGCTCTTCACCGGGTAAGAAATGCTGCGCCATGAGCTCGCAACACGCAATGTTTGCGCAAAGTGGTTTCCTCTTGGCTTTATGCAGGCTGATTTCTATTGGGCAGATGGTGGATTGCGGGCTTAGTCGTCCATCGCCACGACATGAATTGGATCATTCCTTTCCTCCTCTGGCTAGCCATCATGTTGCGGCTCCTCTCCTGGCATGTCCCTATCACCATTGTGACAAGGCCAATGCATTTCGTCTGGAACAATACTGGTGTTAGAGTTGGTGCTCTCATTCCTGAGAAGATGAGAATCCCCGCCGGGGCTGCTTTGACGGTTGCAGTGATCATCGTCGGAGCTTTTGCCAGCCCGGAGAGTCAGGATAACACACGAGCAAACCGTGCTGTCAGCTTGTTTGGCCTGGTTGTGTTCATCTTTGTCTTTTGGGCAACGTCAAGGAACAGGAAGATGATCAATTGGCACACAGTCATTGTTGGAATGCTGGTTCAATTCATCATTGCTCTATTCGTCTTGAGAACTAAGGCCGGCTAGTAAGTCACCAATCCAAATACCCAGCACCAAATAGAACACTAACCACACACTTCTATCAGCGATATCTTCACATTCATTTCGACGCTTTGTAGAGAACTCCTCGGCTTCGCCAATGACGGTGTCTCCTTCTTAACCGATGCGAGTGTTCCAAAGTTGGGATGGTTCTTTACCGGTGTGATTCCGGCCATCATTTTCTTCGTCTCCTTCGTCCAGCTTTTGTACTACTGGGGCGTTCTCCAATGGTTCATTCAAAAATTCGCGGTCTTCTTCTTCTGGAGCATGCGCGTTTCTGGCGCCGAAGCAGTTGTCGCTTCTGCATCCCCATTCATCGGACAGGGAGAATCCGCTATGCTTATCAGGCCCTTCGTTGCTCACCTTACCCAGGCAGAGCTGCACCAAGTTATGTGCTCTGGTTTTGCCACGATTGCGGGTAGTGTGCTCGTTGCGTATATGTGAGTCTCCATGGAAATTTGGCAGAAAGAGTTTGTCCGACTAATGTGTACTAGTGGCATGGGTATCAACCCACAAGCTCTAATTTCTTCTTGCGTCATGAGCATTCCCGCCTCACTCGCCATTAGCAAACTTCGTTATCCGGAGGAGGAAGAGACTTTGACTGCCGGAAGAGTGGTGATTCCGGATGACGATGAACACCGCGCTGCGAACTCTCTTCACGCCTTCGCTAATGGTGCTTGGTTGGGCTTGAAGTAAGCTTTCCCTAGGGATCGAACATAAGATTGCCAATCGCTGACATCTTCACAGGATTGGCGGGATGATCGTCGCCACGCTTCTATGCATTATCGCTCTTCTCAACCTTGTCGATGGTCTCCTCACCTGGTGGGGTCACTATATTAATCTTGATGGAGAGTATGACCTCACGCTAGAGTTGATCCTGGGTTACGTCTGCTACCCTATGTAAGCTTTTCTCGTTATTCGGTACAGTCGACCCTAAATTGCTGACAAAATCAAGTGCGTTCTTGCTCGGAGTATCACGAACCGGTAAAGACTTGCTTCTCGTTGGCAGGTTAATCGGTATCAAGGTTATTGCGAACGAGTTTGTGGCATTCAGCACTTTGCAGACCGACCCGAGTTACCAAACTCTTTCATCACGATCCCGCCTTATTGCCACTTATGCCGTCTGCGGATTCGGAAATATTGGCTCACTCGGTAACCAGATTGGCGTGCTGAGTCAAATCAGCCCTGGCAGGAGTGGCGATGTCTCGAGGTTGGCTGTGAGCGCGTTGATATCCGGAGTGATTTCGACGTTGAGCAGCGCGAGTATTGCTGGCTTGCTCGTCACAAACGAGGTATGTGGAAAACTGCACGATCCCAGTAGATTAACCTTGTGCTAACAAAATATATCGCAGGCACAATATTTCTCTCATCCGGCCAATTCGACAGCGACATAAACGCTGATTGTCAGGGGATTAGAAACGCTTCGGGGATAGACGGCTTGATTCTATAATATTCACAAAGTTAGAAAAGTGATACCCATCTATTGATTCTGAAATACGGTCGCTCAGCACTCAAGCTTTGCCAGCCAGCTGGTTGAGCGGCGCTCATACGTGGAATTGTAGATGATGCTGTGAATGTCATGCTGACGTCTAAAGAACCAAACCTCGGAAAGCGAGAGTGATAGCACCCCTGGTGGGCCAGAACGTTGGATCGCCGCTGCCAGCCTTATCGGGCTGAGAACTCACCAGAACATATCAGCCGATTCTGTGCATGCAGCCCTCTGAAAATCAGCCACAGCATCCATCCATACGATGATCCTATCTCAAATCCTGCTCTTTCTCCAGACAAGCCTCATCTGATTGGCGACTGTGTTTCTTCAATGATCAAATGGTGGTTCCAGAACGAATCTTTTGCCCAAACTGCCTCGTTGTCTTGTTGGTGGACTCGCATCCCGCGTATTGTTCTTGGGGATGACAAGAGATGGCAAGCGTTTCGGAGAAATGGAAGTTGAGAAGCAGTATCTTCGTATTTATGTCATCATGTTTGTGGTTTTGATCAAGCTGAGCGATTTAATAAATAAGTAATGGCAGCGAGGTGACAAGTTGTCCCGTTTGAAGTGGGCTGCGGTGTGATTGACTCGGCCCAAAAATGGATACCTTGTGCAGACTCAGCGCAGGGCAGCTGAGGCGCTCGCCGCCTGCCATCGGAGTCGAGCGACTTGGCACCGTTTCTGGAGAAGTGAGCCGTGTGGGCGTTTGGTGTTTTAAGCCCAGACATGTCTTTATGCAGCCAAAATGCGGGCCTTCATCCATTCATCCGGATGCACGGCCTCTCGCTTTAACACAAGGCGTTCGTGGCGGCCAATTGCGTTACTCCAACATTTTTTTGCTACTGCCTTTGTGCGGGAAGCCCCCACACTTAAAGTCTAATATCAAAAACGAGGTTCTTAGTAGCTAAGCACAGAGCTCTCAGCCCGTGACTTGGCTATACAATTCTCCACACCCAAATGCATTTTGCGGTCTCGGCGACTTTTGGAGTGGGATCTCACCCGGCAAGAACGACATCGGAGGATTTAGGGCTCTCTGATTGAAGTCAATGAAAACTTTTCTCATCAGATTCGCGATCCCATCTATCAAGCTTTGAGATCCAAAGTCAGATAAGGTTGTCCATTCCAGCCCGCTCCCAAGTTCTTCGCGACGGGGGCAGCCCAAGTATATGTTGGCCACCGGCTGCATATGCCGGAGGAGGCAGGCAACGAATAAGGTCTGCCTGACTGGAATGTAAGGGCAACCTTCTTTGCCAAGCTTCTAGCGCGCTTGCGACCGAGACGAAAGCCTGGATAATGAAGCCTATCTTCCCGCTCTCGGGGTTGTATGGCACAAATCCCACATAATTGACGTCGATGTGGAGTTGAGGTTGGAAAAAGGGCGTGGCTGGCGAGGCACAAGATAAGACGGCGCACTCGCCAATTACGACGCGAGATGCGGGCGCAGGGACCTCCCGCTCGGGCCCCGTTTACGGGCTTTCTCCAGAGCTTGATGAGACGACTTTGATGACCAGCAAGCATGAGTTGCTGCTTGCCTCGTTGCTTTTGCCTACAACACCGCGCCCACGCCCAGACACTTTTTTGGGCTGCTGGCTCCGCTTGGCCGTATGCAGGCAGGGGTTGGAACGTGGAGGAGGCTTTTTTTCTCCCTTGGAACCGCGACCTTTACAGGCCGTAAGCTGCGTTCGAAGGCTATGTAGCGTCTGCATTTTCTTCCAATTTTTCTCCTAAGGCTACCCCCCAATTAAAGCCCATTAGGCGGACCAAAGGATGCTCCCGCTGCTGATCGAAACAGGCATGTCATCTCGTGACTCTATGCCCCCGCTAATTGGCCTGTGGTCGTGACTAAATTCCAGCGCTCAACGTTTTGCATCTTATCGAGAAGTTTACGGGCCAAGCTCCCGGCCCTTATCAGCATGGACTGGGGTGCCACACCTGCGATTGACGTGCAGCTTGCTTCATCAAGCTCGAGGCAACGGGTAGCTTCTCCAGAACATGGCCGTCTTTCGCTTCTCGCCACGGCAGGGCCAACTGGGGGCACTGCTTAGTCGAATAAACCACACAGCAGGCACCCATGAATCTACCACAGTTTTTTTTACTCCTCTCTAGCGCCAGCTTGAACCCCCTTAGCGTGAGAGGCTTCGTTTTGCTACGTATTTATATAGACCTCTGCCGGCTGGACATCCTCAAGCTGCTCAGCTGAGAACCCAGCACAATTGCCCTTACCAAAGACCCAGCTTGATTAACGTCCAACAGCTATGGGCTCCCCTCCTCTCAGCCAAGGCGTTGGCTATGGCATCGTTATCGGTTTGGGATTCGCTTTTGCGTAAGTTCTCCATCGGACAAGAGGACAAGAGTTGCAATTGACTTGACGATAGGCTTGGTATGATTCTGACCACCTTCGTGCTCAAGAGGTATGTGGTTTATATCATCTGCGTTTCAAACTACCCCGCATCATCGTCATATGAAGCTCCCCTATCTGCATCCCATGGCTCTTTTTCCAAGCTCTAGAGCTTTGGGAAAGGGTTGGATGATGGGAGCAGTTGCTGTAATTGGGTCTGAAAGTACCCGTCTATTACTGCAGAGTTTGCTTCCTTTCAATTACGAGGTTTGCAGCTTTCTGGGGAACACGTGTGAAATGACCCGAGATTCTCGCCTTGTATCCACATATCACTGATAAGCACATGATTTTGGATGAAATTACTAATTTTCAGGTAGATACAACTATGAACTCCAAACTTCAGAAATGTTCAGCACTGCTGGCAGAACTGTCAAATCAGGTCTCGTTGCTTCCGCTGTTGTATCCTCCTGGACTTGGGCTGCTACACTCCTCCAATCTTCCGGTGTTGCCTACTCGTATGGTGTTTCTGGTCCCTTCTGGTACGCCTCCGGAGCAACTGTACAGATTATTCTATTCGCCACTATCGCTATTGAGCTCAAACGCAGAGCGCCTAATGCCCATACCTTCCTGGAGGTTATCCGCGCGCGCTATGGCGCCGTGACTCACATCGTCTTCATGGTTTTTGGCCTGATGACAAACATTTTGGTCACCTCCATGTTGTTGACTGGCGGCTCTGCAGTCGTTACATCTGTAAGTTTTCGCAGCTGCAAAATCCCATCACGGCCAAGAACCATGCTGATTTTCTCTTAGCTCACCGGTGTTCCAACTGCCGCTGCTTGTTTCCTCCTCCCGGTTGGTGTCGTGCTCTACACCATGTTTGGTGGTATCAAGGCTACTTTCTTGACTGACTATGCCCACACTGTCGTCATTCTCGTCATTCTTCTCACATTTGCCTTCACAGCCTACGCGACGAGCAACGTCTTGGGCAGTCCAGGAAAGGTCTTCGATCTGTTGGTTCAAGCCGCTAAGACTCATCCAGTCTCCGGCAACGCTGAGGGCAGCTACCTCACCATGAGATCCAAGGAGGGTGCTATCTTCTTCGTCATCAACATTGTCGGAAATTTCGGAACTGTGTTCTGCGACAACGGTTATTACAACAAGGCCATCGCTGCTAGCCCAGTTGATGCTCTTCCTGGTTATATCATGGGAGGTTTGAGCTGGTTCGCTATCCCATGGCTTGCGGCTACCACCATGGGTCTCTCTGCCCTCGCTCTGGAGACTAACCCAGTCTTCCCTACTTATCCTAACAGGATGTCTCACGCGGACGTATCTGCTGGACTAGTGCTTCCCAACGCCGCGGTTGCCCTCCTTGGCAAGGGTGGTGCTACAGCAACCCTTTTGCTCGTTTTCATGGCCGTCACCTCCGCCATGTCTGCTGAGCTCATCGCCGTATCGTCCATCTTCACCTACGATTTGTACCAAACCTACTTCAACCCCCGCGCTACGGGCAAGCAGCTCATCTACATGTCCCACACCATGGTCGTGGGATTCGCCATCTGCATGGCTGCATGGTCCACTGCTCTGGTCTACATCGGTATCTCCATGGGCTACCTCTATCTATTGATGGGCGTCATCATCTCCTCCGCCGTGCTTCCCGCCACTCTGACCCTCATGTGGAGCAAGCAGAACTGGGCCGCGGCCACCTTCTCCCCGATCCTCGGTTTCGCCTGCGCTCTCATCGCCTGGCTCGTGACCGCGAAGAAGCAAGGCGGCAAACTCGACGTCAACACCACCGGCGCCAACAACCCCATGCTTGCAGGGAACGTGGTCGCGCTGCTCTCCCCTCTCATCTTCGTCCCCATCTTCACCTATGCCCTCGGCCCGCAACACTACGACTGGCTCTCCATGAAGGCGATCCGCAAGGGCGACGACCACGACCTGGCCGCCGCCGCGCACGTCGACCTCGAACTGATCCCCGGCGAGCGCAGCCACAGCGTCGCCGAAGATGCCGAGGAGCAAGCGAAGCTGAAGAAAGCGTCGCGGATCGCACGCTACATGACTGTGTTCATGACGCTGGCGCTACTCGTCCTCTGGCCGATGCCGATGTACGGGTCCGGGTACGTGTTCAGCAAGAAGTTCTTCACGGGCTGGGTGGTTGTTGGTATTCTGTGGATGTTCTGCTCCGCCTTCTGCGTCGGCCTGTATCCGCTGTGGGAGGGCCGCAAGACTAGCTCGCACACCTTCAAGAGCATCTTCCTCGACATCACAGGCAAGGGCAAGCGCAACGTCACGCATGGCCACCCGGCTGTCGTCGAGGGCAGCGGCGATGCGACGCCGACGGAGAAGATGCCCGAGCAGGTCCACGAGAAGCAGTAGTTTTGCTCACGTTGTGTCGCTGCGGGCAGTTCTTTTTTTTGGGGGGAGGGTTCGGGGGTTGGGGAAGATGTATGTGATTATGCTGCAGGGTCTTGTATAACCTATGAATTGTGATGCCTAGATACCTAGATACCATTCTTTAGAGCTGGCAGCCCCTGATGAAATGCGATTCGAGTTTTCATGCCCTCTCACGTCTGATGCACCACCTGTTTGTTCGACAAGACTACCCAAGAGGCCCAGATAGGAGGTCCTCGAAAACAAAAGACAACGAGACGCAAAACCACGGCCTGAACCTGCTTAGACCAAGACCAGAAGCACGACGAACCCCATTCAACCAGCCTGACCCTCGAACATCCGCCCGCAAAAACCCTGGGTATAACCCCCCCGCTCGTCCCAAAAAACCTCCTCGACACCTCCCACGGAACAGTCTCGCACCGCACCTACACCCAACCCACATCAGCCCAAACCCCCCTTAACCCAACCCAACCCAAGTAAGCAAAAAAACTCACTCGCTCACTCACCTAGACGACACCGGGCGCAACAACAAACCCTCCCACCACAGCATCCCGCTCAATCGGGCGTCCCGGCCGCGCGCGCAGAACTCAAAACGCCCACAGCAGCCTTTGCGAGCGCGACGGGACGGACGCGGCAGCCGCGCCGAGGGTGAAGCGGGCGCGCTGGGGGGGGTCCGGGTGCGCGGCCGCGCCGCTGCTGAGGGTGGAAGGCGTAAGGGGGGGGGGTGTTGAGGGTCCAGGTCCGGGGTGGGGATGGATGTGTGTAAGTTGGGTATTTTGCTGGGGAGGGAAGGGGGGAGGGGGAGGAGAGGGGAGGGGGTAGAGGAAGGGGCTTACGTTGTTGGTGAGCCCTGCGCTGGTGGGGATGGTGTAGTCCATGTAGACGTCGTCTTTGGCGGCGGCGTGCGGCATGCCCCCGGTGATGGTGGCAGGACCCCCTGGGTTTGGGGGAGGTTAGAGCGGGGGCGGAGCGGGGCGGGGCTGCTTACAGCGGAGAGTTTCTTTCATGCAGCTGCGGACGTAGGGCGAGGTGTGCCAGTCTGTCCATTCAGGGAGCCGGGCGGCGCCTCCGATGCGGTCGAACTCTTGGCGTGCGGTTGCCTGGACGTCGGGGGAGGACTATGGCCTGCTGGTGTTGGGAGCGCCTATCATTTGTCATGTGGAGTTAAGATAGAAGCAACATGCCCAAAATATCAATCCTGAAAACGGAGCTGCATAGATTTGGAAGATATCATGATGGTATAGCGACATAGACATAGTCATGAACCTATCGTCGCCTCAGAGTGAATTCTGCAGTGACTCCTGGTGGTTCGGAGTATCCGTTTCACATTCTATTAGTCCGTTTCATCGTAATTTTTCCAGAAAAAAGGCGTGACGAGCGCCAGAGCCTGGGTAAGAAGAAAAATCCAATGAATCTCTGAGATGTTCAGGTGTATCTATCTCAGCAGACAGAATAGACTAGAGCCTAACTCAGGTTTTGAGTATGATACTCGCACTCACTCTTATGCGCTTCATTCCCCCTCAAAAGAATGGCCTCGTAGTCAGCAAGACAGAGCCAACAAAACTGATACATGCATATCGAACCTTAGTAAATGCCCTGTCAGCGACCACTATAAAATTTAAGTGGGAAGGTCTGAGTCTTACATTTCATGTGATCACATCCATCGATTTTATAAATCCTTCCACATCCATTTCCAGGACAAAGCTTTGTAGTCTCCATGATGTTCTTCTCCGACGCATCCTCTTCTGCTTTCTTCACAGGATCCGTTCGGATGTCGAACTGCTCGCACGTTTCACCCTCATGCCAGGCTCTATCATGTACGACACAAGCTTTAGACCCACAACTTCTGCACCGAAAAATCGGGTTGCTGGTCCCGGATGTGTGGATATGCCCGGATGGGCAGCGAGGGTTAATGCACCACCTAAAATCCGGATTACCACTTAAGGCAGCTCTGGTTACCAGTCTGTCGTACCTAGTTATTGTTAGCGGTACTTCCTAATGTTGATTTATTGCATTCAAGGCTTACTTCTGGAAAACATCATCGCTGGCGTTAGCCTTCATGTCTGAATGTTTCAAAACCTCCGAGCATTCCCAGCATCTAATCTGGTCCCAAAACTTGCTTTCCAAGCTGGAGGCAATCCAGTTTTGCAAGCAAGCCCGGCACGTGCTGACTTCGTGATCGCATGCTTGCGTAATACGGCCTGGGAAATCATCCACTTCCTTTGTGTCGCAGCATATGGTGCAGTCTCGTCTCGGGATAATGTGGAAAAGTCTCCTCTCCTCTTTTAAATCGAGGTCATAGTGGTGCCGATCGCTCTCGTCAGTCAGTATACAGCAAACCTCCGACCCAGATTTCAGTCCCGCCATCTGAGCCGTGACGTCATATTTGCCTGTGAATCCGTCACGGAGCCGCTCGCCATCAAAGAAAAGCATGATGCCGTCTGGATCGAAAGCTCTAAGACGTTTCCCTAGAATCCACCCTGCCTGGGCCCTAAGCCAAGTGATTGTGAGCCTGCCACTCGAAATGTCGTTTTTGGGAAAGTGAATCAGATATGTGTCGTCCCGGTAGCGCAAAACAAGGTGTTCCGAGGGCCAGATACGCACTGTGTGGTCTTGAACGCGCTCCATCACCTTTCTCATGCTCCAGCTGTCGCATTGCAATGACCCACCCGTGATCACTAGCCTTAGCGTATTAGCGTCGGAGAGGTTTAGCCTTTTTGCAGCAAGTTGTCTGATATCCCCAACCGTTGGTTCCTCGCCGGAGGGGTAATCAACATCGAAGACATGGTCTTCCCACAACAGGAATATTAAAGTAAACGGCCGAGCTCCTTCTAAGATGTTGTAGTCAATTTCGTTTCCTAGCTCAATTCCTAGATCGGCTTCATGGCGATATCCGGGCCGAAAGAGTGTACTATAGGGTCGCGTATCTTCGAACTCGACAGCGTCGACGTTGTGGCTCCTATCGTGGGGTCTCCAAAACGAAACGGTAGGCTGTATTGATTGATCTGGCTTGGACCTGTTACAGTATGCGACTTCCCAAGTTTCGTGTGCGTGCGCGATTTTGCCCGCTAGTCGGTCGGACTGCACCCTAGGAACACAAAGAGAAGGGTGTTGCTCCCGCGTAAGGAGGGCCTGAACAGTATCCCCGGATTTAACTTTAGATTTATCGGCACGTAAGAAAAAGAGCTCGGAGTTCGGTGCCACGCCCTCTTCCCGCAACGTTTTTATATTGCCTTTCAGCTCCCGATATCTCGAAAAGAGCCGGACGCTTGATCCTGCTTGGTAAATCACCCGGAAGTTGGATTTCTTAAACTGATCAACCGTTTCACCAGGATCATACTCGGCCTTCTCTCGGAATTGCCCATCTTGAGCATCTCGAAGTACAAGGTAGTCTGAAATGATGACTTTTGCAGGCTCGGATCCTCGAGAATAACATGTAGAACTTTGGGGGTATGGTACGACGAATACTCGAGCATGATCTCCGATGCCCAGATGGTATGCGATCAATGATCGAATATGTCCTACTAACAGGGTCTGCGAGACGACAGTCATCGGAGGAAAGCGCATATAGAATGCTTTGAACTGCTTTCGTAGACTGTGTACAGGGATAATATCGTCGGCCCTATCTTTGCTCATAGGGTCGCCGGAAAGAAAGACGGGACAAACGAAGGGAGGTGGTACGAGTGGTATAGATTCTCTAGCTCTTCCATTGATTCTGGAAATAGATCGTTGAATCTCTTCGGTAGTATCTCCCCGATCAGAGAGTATCCTCTGACGGCGTCTTTCGGGACTCGAACTCTCGTTGTCATCCAAAGGGAGAAACCCTTTTTTTAAGGCTCCGCTGGGATACCTGTATGCGGGGTATGTTGAGCTCTTTAGGGTGGGGGAAGAGTCTTGATTGTAAGTAGGAGGCCCAACGCGCCTGTTATACGTACCCGGCGGCGAACACGCGCGCCGCTTTCTATTGTTGAATAGCGAGGGCTGATGGGCCAGTTCGACAGGTGCCGTGAAGTTAAAGTCTCCCACACTGCTTGGCGGAAAAGGAGATAGGAAGCTCTGGTTAGGAGCCTCGCAAAGCGTGTCTTCTTCGTTCCCAAAGAAATCGAAGTCTTTTAGAAACGACGCCTCTTCCACACCCGCTAGGCTCCATACTGGAACACCAAGAGACGGGTCCCACAGCTTTGGTATAGACGACTCTCCGTTATACTCACTCATACTTCCAAAGTCTAGCCAATCCCCACTCAGCTTCGTGGTTCCACCCAAATCCTCGTCTTTCTTTACACTAGGCAATGTCTCCATCTCGGTAGGCTCTTGATTACCAAGGCTAAGCTTGTAGCCAGGTTGTTGTTTCCAATGCACTTCTATAAGGGTTATCCAAATGAAGGGTCTTCAATTCGAGTTCTTCGTTACTTGCCGTAGGTGATGCTAGAATGTCCTCAAGGCAAGTCTCCAGCCGGGAGCGCTTTAGTGGGTGCCATGTAGATGACCAGGCTAAAAAGTGCGCCATCAGGCTAGGACGCAGAACATCTGACGCATATAACTTCCTTATCCAAGCTCTTGGCATTTATCTATGAAGCGAAACCACATAGTTGGTGGTGTGGTTGGCGCTCTGTGGGGGTGGCTAATAAAGCGGCATAGGATATTTCGCGGGGTTCAAGTTTACATGTAGCCTAAGAACAAGTATAGGGTAGGAATCCATTTCCGATTATTTGTAGATGTATTGTCTAGGAAGACAGAGGGAGGCTTCAAGGTGTAAGAGGGAGAATTCCAAGATCGCGAGTTCACGTGCTCACGAACTCACATGCTCTCGTATCGTGCACGGAATCCCGCTGTGGCAAATCACGTGCCTTGAGCTGTGACGCTTTACTAGATATGTAAAGTAGGGTGCCAATGCGCATGGTGTTTGGCGTTATTTAGACAGTGGCAAAAAACGATATACAAGGAGGGTTCACTACCACGGAGTATATGCAACGTCGGGGTTGTCCTTGCTTGTTGCGATTCAAGCTGTCTTGGAAAGCACAAAGATACGGAAAGCTCCAAGAGCACGAATACTATTATTTACATACCCGGTAACTTAATACACGTCCCATACTCCTTCAACATAGACCCCACAATCACCATCCCAGCTACAGCCGGCGAGCCGGCAAGAAGCAACCAAACCGCCCTCCCCGCTATACTCGACGCCTTCCACTTGCCCTTGACCTTCACACCAACGGTATCCTTCTTGCCAAACTCAGCTACCAGATAGCCGATGAAGCTTCCCCAGGCCAGCCAGAGCATGGTGATGGCGCGCTGTAAGCGTGTGCTTTCGCCGGCGCGAAAATGCGACAAGACACCGATTGGTATGAGGGGTGTCAGCGAGATGAGAAATGACAGATTGCGACTGCGCTCAAGATAGCGAGTGCTGCGGGGAAGAATGCGTTGCGGCCACCGCGGCTCGGCAAGGGCGTGCGGGTCGTTGGATAGCAATTGAGCGTCTAGCCGTGTTGGATCTGTGCGGTTGTAGGCGATGGGCGCCATACTCGGAATGAACAATGACTGCTTTTGCAGCGGAAATGATGGTGGCTGAGAGGTGTTGACCTTGACTAAAGTCTCTTCTGCTGAAGTTGAGCACTTGTACCTCGCATACAATCCGTCGACAGTAGATTCAAACTTGACAGGGCTTTCAACAAATGACATTCCGTCGGCAGTCGAGTACTTCGAGAGGTGAATGGTGGTGTCTGGCTGATATACTTCGCCAACAATGCCGTCGTAGTAGCCGTCTAGTCCTTTTCTCCTGCGCTCTTCAATCATGGTGGGCGAACCGACAAGGTAAACAGCATCATAGTCTGGCCGGCTGAGCGCACCCAAAAGGTTGATTATGCTCATGATGGCATATGGTGCAACCGTGAGCCCAAAAGAAGCATATCCGTATCTGTCGAGTTGGTTCCCACGGGTCTGGTAGAGTGTCCTCATCGCAAGAATCGCCTGTCCAAGCGCAACCAGAACTTTGATAGAATCATAGGCCGAGGCAATGCGGTCGGTAGCGTCGTCTTGCGGAAGTTCCCTGACGGGTGTACATGGCGGTAGCATGATGATAGAATACCCTGGCTCTAAGTCTGATGGCGCACAACGGACGGTTCGCGAGCCGACGGTGTCTGGGCATTCCTGTCTACTGTATGTCCACGGGACTGGATACGTGTGCAGGTTGATTTCTGGTGTCGAATCCGAGACTGCTATAGAGCTAATCTCTATGTGGGATGTTCCTGCCAGCAAACCCTGGTCATCATCCATCGTCGACGAGCCGACTTCATGTTCGGTCACATACACGCCGTCCTTTTTGTGCTTGCCCGACGCAGCGGACGAGGCTGAGGCTGAGGGCTCGTGAGGCTGTACCTGCAGCACATTCTCGTGTATCTCATCGCCATCCCTCGGCACCCAGTCGCTGGACCTCACAATCATGCACAGCGCACCCGCGCGTCGCGCTTTCCTCAGATCCTGCTCTTCCTCGGATGATTGGTCTCCAAATTTCTTCTTGATTGTCTCATATCCAACAAAGATGGCTCGGAGGCCGCGATATGCTCCAAAGGCGGGGAACAGCAGCGATGTGAGCGCATTTGTCAAGTGCGATACGGGTCGTTCTCCCGGCAAAACCACGACGGTAAGCGCATGCGCGACATAGTTCACTAGGAAGAAGACGAGGACGTCTTCCCACTGAGCCGGCGTGCAGAGAATCTCTTTATTTCCGTGATTCGTCGAGCCTTCCGGGACGGCAATGGTGATGTTCTGGAGGAGTTTCGAGTCTGGAGTGGGTGCAGCAGATACGCTGAAGATCAGCAAAGCAAGAGCGGAGATCATGCTTCAGAGATCTCTTCAACACGATAAACGACGGAGCGCTGGAGCTTTATCAATACGCCCCACGTTTGAGCCTCAATACTCAAGCGGGAAGCGACCTCCGTAGAAAATATCACTTCACTTTGCTGTTTTCTATATATACGCACTGCAGGCAGTTCCAGGAGAAGGCGCTCTGCTGCGTACTGCGCATTCATGCGAGATTTCGCTCCAACCCCGCATCGCAAAGCGCGTCGATTCAGCCTCACCGCGCGCACCTCATCCCATCCGAGTTCGACTTGGACTCCAGCTGAAACCATGCGTCCCAATGAAGCGAGGCAGCGTTCAAAAGTGACGGCCCCCCCTGCGCCACCAATAAGCCACCAAAACGCCACGCTGTCAGCTCTTGGCGTTCCAAATTAGGAAAGAGGCTAGAGTAGAAAATGGATTTGGGCTCTCTACCCGGCGCTTTCAACCCCCCTCCGCAGGAGGGGGGTTGAAAGCGCCGCGATGAGAAGTGTCAGTGGAGCGCTCAATTGGCTGGATGAGTACCAAATTAGGCTGCAAGATAAGCGTGATTTGCGTCGGCAATCAACAGGTGTCAAAGACCATTCCTTCTTAACCAACTTCCCGGGTCGCAGCTGATTATGGTCTCGGACACGTTAAACGTGGTCACCAATAGGGGTCGGCAAAAGCTGAGCGTGGTTACTGATGGAGCCCCTGGAAAAAGGTCAGCGGTACTACACTTTTACCCATACAGAACGCGCATCGGTAGCCATATTTGACTTAAGCGAACACATAAACCAAAATGTCGAGAGTATATGCTCTGTATACACCCAGAGACATAGACACAGATATACACATATATCTATACCTACACATATACAACCGCATTTATATATGCCTTACTATACCAATAACAAGTGAAAACTATACTAAAGTAAACGAGAGTATAGTAGGGTGGCTAAATGGTCTATAAGTTAGTATGCACAATTATATACTAGGTATATGCTAAGGATATATAGGTATACTAGAGCGTACCTAACATTAAATATAAAGACAATAGTTCTTAAGATGATATAATTAGTAGAGAGAGTATTAAAGATAAGAAGGATAGGGAGGGCAAGAAGGGTAAGGGTTAAGATAGCATATAATAGCGGTTTCCATTTCATATAGGTCTCTCTAAGGTAAGACTATATATAACACTATATATAGGCCATATATATGCTAAGAATATCTAGAGCACACTTTAAGACTATAGAGCACTTATTAGCTCTAATAGTAAGTACTAAGTTATTGTCTAAGAGGTAATAGACTATATTATAATGCCAGAATATCCAGTAACTAGAAAAGAAGGAATTGCATACTTTATCTATAAAGTAATACCTCTGCTATCTATAGATGCAGATAAAGAAACAGTACGCGAGGTTATTAAGCAGTATATATTAAAGGTATGTAATACACATGCTAGGTATATGCTATACTTATACCTCTAGTAGATTTAATTTTCGTTTTATAAAACTAGTAACCCTAAAGTTATACAACTATAACTCCTTAGAGAAAACAATAATTGGGAGAGTAAAAAAGCATTTTATTAAGCGTTTAAATATAGCGGCATTAAACACTGCAAGCATGCTTATAAGGATGTCCTCTATATATGCCCCGCATATAATAGGGTTAAGCTTAAATCAATTAATAACCTCTAAAAGCGTAGCAGTCGTCTACACTAAGCAGTAGAGGTTAATAAAAAGCTTAAGCAAAGTATAGAGAAGTAAGCATTATCTATATATATTAGGTAAATACTTATAATATATAGCTACTATAACAGTATTCTATAATTATGGCGGCAGTGTACCTATCCTAGTATATAAGAACGTGTATGTAGTGAAAGCAGACTAATAATGTTTTTTCAATATAGAGTGCGCATATGGCTAGCGTATGCGTGATATATACTTATTATATATAGATAATATTCATTAGTTATTCCAGCAGCAGTAATACTAAACTATGGCATACTGCTTAGCCTTTATTATTGATAACTGCTAGGGTAGATATTTAATACCTATGTCTACTTGTTAAATATGGGGTTTAGGAACTTAAAAAAGAATATACCTATATTGGACATTTAACGTTAAAGCAAAAAAATTGTGGTAGGTAATATATATACTGTATATATGCTACGTATATGCTAAGCCTATTAGGGTTTGACCATCCGCAAGGCTAAGGTAGGGTAGTAAGCCGAACATGCGGTATATAGTTAGATTACTATATTCCTATTAATATGGCACGGTATCCTTATATTTGCCTTATTACACGGAATTCTTATATATATTATCTACTATACCTAATAAAGCTACCAATTGACCTTGCTAATGATGTAGTTGAAGTAATAAGGTAGGTGGAAGTCCTAAGCCTTACTATATATATGCCCTGTATATGCATAGTATATGCAAATAAAACTACTTACTATAGTATAGGTCGATTCATCCTATCTCTATAGTATTATACTCTATATAAGAAGTATGGGGCGTAGACACTATGTGCAGTATATAGTAGTCTTAATATTGAGGATTGAATTACTACTCTAATTTAAAAGGAAAGGATGCTATAATTCCCAGAGGGGACGGCATATATAGGTAAGTATAGGTTAGATATATGCTAAGTATATACAAAGCCTAAGCGTAGTAGGTGTGCTACGCGAGTTCTCTATTAACTAATATAAAGAGAACACAGAGCAATAGATTTGGGTAATTTATAACTTTAATAACGAGCATTTCCTTATTATATGCTGTATATATGCGTAAGCTAAGGCATTCTAATATATAACATGTATTGAAATGGACCTATTATTTAAAATGGTTTAAGGTAAAATGAATTTATTCTTAATTGTGGGATAGGACGAGAATTCTAAACGTATGCATGCCCTATGCTATGCATATGCTATGCACAGGCTAATACCTATAACAGGAATTAAGGTGTAGGTATATGTATTTCTAAACTTAGTGTCACGGGACACCTCCGTGACACCTTACACACGTCTACCTGTTTCCACCGACGCAGCAAGAAGAGACCAACCGCGAGATGGCAATCTGCCGGCAATCTACGGCAATCTGATGGCAATCTGCCGCATTCTGCCATATTCTGCCAAGTCCAACGAATCCTACCAAGTTCTGCCAGGACCGTTCCTCGAATCCTATCCTGCTCTATGCACGTGTCGACCAAGCAACGAAACTAACAATATATACCCTTTCTCCCCGTTTCCTTACCTTCTCTCCTTATGTAACGTCTTAACTTTATTACGCAGTTTATGTACATAGCTTAATAATATCTACTTTGCTATATATTACCATCGCTTGTGCTCGCTCTATAATACTATGTTGTGTTAACCTTATATACCACCCTCCAAAATGCAGAACGACCCCAAAGCCCCCATAATAGCCGCTGGCATTATGTCCGCACTCCAAGAACAATTGGCAGAGATATAGAAGTCCTTTATAGACGCCCTTATATAGAACTAAGCCACTTTAACTTAACAACAAGCCGAACAAGAGGCATAACACCTGCAAATAATTAAGGACCTTTAAGAAGAAGTTCGCACCCTTAGGATGCCCATACTAGGGCCCCAAAACCAAACGCCTTCTCTAGAGACAAACACGTGGGACGAGAGTCCCAAACCTATAGTAACTATTTATCCCAAACCGACTACTGCACCATAATAATCCGAACAACTATTAGACCCTCCGATATTTACTAGTAAATAATAAAAACTCTAATTATTCCTAAGCCAGCTTAAAAATAAGCTAACTAGTAATACTAACCGCTACCTAACTAAAGCCAACCAACTCTACTACGCCTTAAGTTAACTAGGAGGAGACGCAGCTAACCTTATTAAACCCCTTTAACCAAACTCAGTATAAAGTCTAGTTATACTACTTAAAGCCACGTACGGTAACCTAAACCGTTAAGCTACCGCTCAGAGGAAGATAAACCATATAACTTAAGAAATAAAAAGTTTCCTAGTATACTTCTCTAAATTCAACCGTTACGTAAAGGAAACAGGCTGGAATGACTCCATACTAGTTAATAGCCTTGTTAAGTCCCTAAGCCCTAAACTAAAAACCTCCCTAATAGGTATAGACCTACCAGGAGCTCTTAACGCCTACATAAACGTTATTAATAAATGGTATAATAATATACTACACCTAACACCGAAGTCCACTCCTTAATATAATACAACAGCCCCGCGAACGTTTACTAAGTTATTATCTCAGCCTAAGCACCCCAACGCCATGGATATTAATACAGGGACCCTAGAATACACTCTACTAGGGTCCCTTAAATAAGAATAACGCATTAAGCTAGGCCTTTGCTTTAAATGCGGAAGCAAGGAATATATCTTAAGATACTACTCCGTCCCTATACCCCAACACGACTTATGAACGGCTAACACTAACAACCGTTTACCACATTAATCCTCTAGTTACCGTCCCCGATCTTCACCTAGCTCCAGCCCTATATCTAGTAAGCACCACTTATAAGGACGAAGTTATAACCAACATTCTATAGGAACCCCTTCCCGCTCGCCACTAAAAGGCACGTCCCGGAGTTAAGTCGCTCTCCGGGACAGCTATATTACAGGATCTCGTTAAATATATTAGATGTTGCAAAACCTAACTCTTAGGATTGTAGTATAACCGTTAACTGCCGTCTTTAGCAGAAAGGTTAATAGGCTAATACTTAAGTCCTAATTAATACAGGAGCTAGCGGCATAGGATTTATTAATAAGATCTTTATATAAGATAATAGGTTTACCCTAACACCCCTCAACTAGTATATTAATGTATTTGGATTTAATAGCAAACGCACTATCTTAGGCTGTATTACTTATATAGTGGCCCTAAGACTCCAATACCTAAACTATAAAGAATTAATTAAGCTTTTTATGACTACCCTAGGTCACCTAGTAATCCTTAGATAACCCTAGATAAAGCTATATAAGGTAACCATTAATTAGGACAACCTTAAGCTTCTATTTACCGCCTCCCGCTGTAAGCAGAAGTGCCTTATAACTCGCTGCTTAGACCCTAAACCAAAACCTGGAAAATCTATTAAGATCCACCAGTCTAAAATTTCCACTAACGTCCACCTTATACCTAAAAAGTCCACCCAATTCCACCTACTAGAGAATTCCACTAAATTCTACTAACATAAGACTTCTACCAACGACCACTAAGAACCCGAAAATAATATATAACTATATAAACCGACTTTAACTACTGCACCCGGAACTAAGCAGAAGCTTAAGCTTAATATATAAAAGTACCAGAAGAACTGGTATTCTACCATAAAAAGGATACTTAAAGAACCCAAACCTAAATCTAATACTAACTCTATAACTAACACCAAACCCAAACCTGAATAAGAAACTATATAAGAAACTAAAGACAATCTAAGCTTGCTTAACACCTTAGACATCTATATAATTAGAGCTACTCTACTAGCATAACTCGCCAGGAAACCAGAACATATAATCTTTGCTATTATAATAGCCAATATTAAGAAGGCCTTAGCACCAAAGAAGTACACTAACCCCGCTATAAAGGTACCAGTAGAGTACTATAATTATTTAGATATATTCTTATAAAAGAAAGCCAATAAGCTACCGGAACGCCGTCCATATAATTATAAGATTGTAGTTAAAGAAGGAAAACATCCTAGATTTAGACCCTTATATAGGATATCCCAAAACGAACTCTAAGTACTATGGAAGTACTTAGATAAACATCTAGATAAGGGTTTTATTAGAGCAAGTTTATTACCTATAGCCGTACTAGTAATCTTTGTTAAGAAACCTAGCGGCGGTCTACGCTTCTGTGTAGACTACTAAGCCCTTAATACTGTTACTGTTAAGAACTAATACCCAATCCCGTTAATCTAAGAGACACTAAACTAATTAAGTAAGGCTCGCTTCTATACGAAGCTTAATATTATCCACGCATTTAACCGCCTCCATATCGCAAAAGGAGATAAATGGCTTACTGCATTTCGTACTCAATACGGATTATTTAAATACTTAGTAATGCCATTTAGCCTTATAAATGCCCCAAGTTTATTCCAACACTTTATAAATGATACCCTACGCCTATACCTAGACGTCTTTTGTACTGCTTATATCGACAATATCTTAATATACAGCAATAATCTGGCTGAATACCGAAAACATGTTGAACTAATCCTATAAGCCTTGTGCGGGGCCGGTTTATAATTAGATATAGACAAATGCAAGTTCCATAAAATGGAAGTCCTATACCTTGGACTCGTTATTTCTATAGACGGCGTATAAATGGACCCTAAGAAGGTTAAAGCAATTGTAAACTGGCAAGAACCTAAAAATATTAAGGATGTAAGGGCCTTTATAGGCTTCGCCAACTTCTACTAATGGTTTATTAATAACTTCTCCGCCTTAGTTTTACCCCTTATGGCCTTAACCTAAAAGGATAAAGCCTTCATCTTTAGTAAGGAATATAAGAAGGCCTTTACTTATCTAAAGGTTATATTTACTACTGCACCTGTGCTTTAACACTTCGACCTAGACTGAATAAGCGTTATAGAAGTTAACTTATCTGATTACGTTACTGGAGGCATTCTATCTTAATATAATAAGGAAGGAGTATTGCACCCTATAGTATACTTCTTAAAACGACTAAGCCCAGCTAAATACAATTATGAGATCTATAATAAGGAATTACTAGCAATTATTAAATGCTTTAAGCAATGGCGACTAGAACTGAAAGGAACTGGATTCCTAATTAAAGTTCTTAGTAACTATAAGAACCTGCAGTACTTCACAACTATAAAATAGCTAAGCCACCATTAAGCCCGCTGGTTAGAATATCTATTCTAATTCCAATTCTTAATTACGTACCACCTAGGCGTTTAAGGCCAGAAGCCTAATGCCCTAACCCGACGTTCACAGGACGCACCAGCTTAAGAAGAAGCGTGCTCTTACCACAATTAGACTCTGCTCCGCCCTAAGCTATTTAATCCCCCTATTAAAGATCTTACGGTACACGCCCTTAAAATGACCGATTAAACTATTAAACAGATTATAGTCGACGAATATCCAAACAATAAATTTATCTAAGAGACGCTTAAGCTAATTTAAGACGGCGTTAGACGCTCTAAAAAGGTTTCTTTAAGTAAATACAAAGTCCGTGGAAACCACTTATACTACTAGAACCGCCTAGTTGTCCCTAATCACAATAAACTTAAGCTTAAGCTCCTTAAACATGTACACAACCTACTAGTAGCCAGCCACCTAGGCTAAGGAAAAACCCTGGAACTGCTCTAACAAGAATACTACTAGCCGAACATATATAATATAATACAAAGGTACGTCTCCAGCTGCCATACCTGCCGACAAGCTAAAGCTTCGCATAAGACGTATAACGGCTTTCTAAAGCCACTGCCTGTTCCGGACCGAAGATAGAAGGATATCTTAATTAACTTTATTATTGATCTCCCCATAAGTAAAGGATGCACAAATATTATGGTAGTTATAGATTGATTATCTAAGATAAGACACTTAATCGCCTGCCCTAATATATTAATACCTGCCGTTGCCTAACTGTTCCTGGATCACGTATAGAAACTCCATAGACTTCCCGAAATAATCGTCTCTAATAGAGGCTGCTAGTTTATTTTGGCGTTCTAGAAAGAACTAACTACCCAACTCCGCATTAAAGCACTATTGTCTATAGTATATCACCCGGAAACGGATGGTTAAACGGAACGTGCAAATGCTATAATGGAACAGTATATTCGGATATACACGTCGTATTTACAGGATAACTGGATAGACTGGCTTGCATTTACCGAATTTACTGCAAATAACTCCGTCTTAGAAACCACAAAGGTCTCCCTATTCCTAGCTAATTACGGCTAGTACCCGCGAATAGGTTTTAAACCCTTTAGTAATATTTCTCGCCTAGCTTATTAGGCCTTATAAGTTGCAGAAGCAAACAAATTTGTAAAGAAGATAGAAGAACTACAAGAGTTCCTTACTAACGAAATAATATGGGCCCAGTCTGTCTATAAAGCCGCAGCAAATAAGAACCGAACCCTAGCACTAGCTTACCAAATTAGTAACTTCGTCTGGCTAGACACAAGAAATCTAAATATAAAACAACCTACTAAGAAACTTGACTGGAAGAACGCCGGCCCTTATAAGGTTGGAAAAGTTGTCTCTCCTTATACCTACCAACTAAAGCTCCCTAATATGGTTAAAATCCACCCTATATTCTATACGTCAGTCCTCCGCCCTGCTGCCCCTGTATTAGACGCCCTACCTAGACAGATCCAAGACCCTCCCCCACCAGTTAAAGTGGATGGTAAGGATAAGTACCTTGTTAAAAGAGTTAACGACATTAAGTATAACAAACGGAAACGCAAATATATATACCTTATAAAATGGAGAGGCTTTACTAAGCCCTTATAGGAACCCGTTAACTCTGTAGGACTTATATAAGCCGCAGAAGACTTTCATGAACTCCACCTAGAACTACCACAGCCCCATCTCGCAGAAGCTCGAGTTTAAAGGGGGGGTACTATTACGGGACACCTCTGTAATACCTTACACACTTCTACCTGTTTCCACCAACGCAGCAAGAAGAGACCAACCGCGAGATAGCAATCTGCTGGTAATCTACGGCAATCTGATAGTAATCTGCCGTATTCTACCATATTCTGCCAAGTCTAACAAATCCTACTAAGTTCTGCCAGGACCGTTCCTTAAATCCTATCCTGCTCCGTACACGTGTTGACTAAGCAACGAAACTAACAATATATACCCTTTCTCCCCGTTTCCTTACCTTCTCTCCTTACGCAACGTCTTGACTTCATCACGCAGTTCATATACATAGCTTAATAATATCTACTTTGCTATATATTACCATCGCTTGTGCTCGCTCCGTGACACTTAGAAACACGTGCTATATACGCAAAGATATTTTAGCTAGTATTTAAGGTTTTAAGTAATACTGCCCGATTATCTATACAATTTGCACATATTTATGGAACCGGACTTTGTATGGCTATAGTTAATATATGTAAGAAACAAGCTGGTGGTAAGTATACGCTGCGTATATACCTAGCATATGCTGATAATATATAGGCTTTGGGGATTACCTATATATAATTAACCTATCCCGTGAATAGGATGAACACCTTTAGTATATGCTTGTATTCTGCTAAGTATATATTAAATAAAACTTTGCGAAGCGCTTTCTAACTTATAAAGCAAGATATATTATAGAGCAGATATGGGAAGTAGAGATAGAGCAGAAACTGACGGAGCATATGCAAAGTATATATATACTATATCTGGAGCTTACGTCTTGGATAAATAATAAGAAGAAAATATGGATACTAGCTAGGCTTATAAAGGAAAAGTTAAAGGTCCCTTATAAGTAGTAGGTATATATATAAAAGCATACTAGAATTGGTGAAAGTAGTCACTTTTAAGATAATAACTTTACCGGTTAAAACTTATGCATACTTGCTGTAGTACTATGGTAAATATATACGCTCTATATATACACTGCATATTCTAACATTTTAGTATAGGCTCAAACTCTATATATAAGAAATGTTTAACCTATAAGAGCTATATAAAGAGACAGGAATAGATAATATATGGAGAAATTATAGTAACTTAAAGCGGATAGCAGTACAGCTATAGAAATAAAGTATATATATGCGCTGTAAATATAAAGTAGATGCTAAGCTTAAGCAGCCTAGAAATAGTGGAAAGTAGCTAAGTAATAAGCTAAAAATCCTAAACTAAATATTCCTTAGAATCCTTAGAACCTATTTAATACCCCTAAGCCTAATCTATAGTATATACCTAATATAGAATTACCTACTATATTTAGTAGGCAGACTATGTCGCAGATAAGTAGAGCAAATAATAATATTATATTAGTATTGGATACGTCGCGCGTATCTACAGTATATATAGCGTAGATGTTGCCCCTACTATCTTAAAGTTAAACGCCCTAGACTATGGGTAAAAGGTATAGGTTTAACCTATCTATAGAGGAGATAGAGAAGGAGGCATATATACTCTATATAGAAAATATAGAGCAATAAATTAATAAATTAAAATAGGTTAAAGATATATATAATAAAGCAAAGGAGCTAGTAGAGCTTAAAAAGTGGGTATAGAAGTATAGTATTAGCATATAGGGCGTATATACACGGTATATATAGAGTAAATGTTATAGAGTTCTATTACTATAAATAAAGAATTAATTAATATGGGCCTATAGCCCCACACCCTATGTTGGGTATATGCCTAGCCTATTTATCTACTAAACTCCGCCTAAACTCCGACTATGTATATTATATATTGCGTATATAGTATACAGGCCTAGTATATACTAGGACTTAACTAGTAATATAGGATAAGTGGCAGGTTCCACCTATAGTGGGAGTGGCTTATATAGAGCATAAGCATAATATATGTAACAGAATAAACTAAACTTACTAGAGCTCTTACTACTACTATAGCGGCGGCCTATTGTTTTTCTGCTCCCTATACTAAATATTAGTAGTATATATATAGAATATATGTAAAGCAAACCTACCGCTCTGGCGGTGTATAGACGGTAAGGGAAACTCCTTACAGTTATCTAGGGGGGTTAGGCCGCGCTGCGTATATAGTTAGCGTATACTAAATATATATAGGTAAAATACTAACCTTATACTTTAAGCTGGTGGAGGGAGTGGTAGGGCTAACGCGCTGTTTCCCTTATATTAGCATATGCCTAGCATAAGCGTGTGTTAACCTATAGTTAGTAGAAGATATTAGGGGTTTATATATACGTAGGGTATACGTATATAAGCTAGCAATATAACCAAGTGGTGGTTTTAGTAATATATATACAAGGGATATACTAAATTAAACTTTTCTAGTCTCCTAAATATAGAGTTAAGCATTAGTTTCGGAATCAGGCAGTATCCCTAATAGTAGCCGTGCTTATTCCTTATATACGCTACCATTAGGCCTATAAGTGCCTTTGGGTTTAAAATTAAACTTAGGGGGAATAAGTATATAGATAAATAGATATATATATTAGGGTATAGTACATATATACAGAAGCGACACTAGTGCTTTTACCTTATAATAGAATTGCCTACTAAATTGGGTGGCAAACCCCTGGTCCTAGGCACTATATTTAATTAGCTTAGGCTAAGCGTATATACGGCATAGGGTGGATATATATAAAGAGTGTATAGGCATCTATATACTCCGAGATCCTAGAACCTAAGGGGCCATAACTATAGATACTATTAGTGACGTATATATAATATATAGGCATAGACATACCTAGGCTTATATAGGTATTTTATATCCTGCTAGCCACTAGAGAGAATAAATAGCTTTAGGGAACTATAATGCATTAGCCTTATATATATGCTATATATATATAGCATATACTTCTTACCTACAACCAGCTCTCCGACTAATGTATTATTAGTGGTTAGGTTAGTTACTATATATAGTAAGCATATACTAAGCTGCTATAATAATATAGTAATATATATAAGCACTGCTGTGCTTATTACAGACATGCTAGCAATACTATAGCTATATTAGTAGAGCTATAGGCGCTGCGCATATATAAAATATATACTTAGCTAAGTAGTAAAGACATAGCCGCATATCTATATACTATTAACTATAATATTATACCTAAACTTTGGCTTAGCATATGCTATATATAGGGTGTAGATAAGTAATATATACTATAGTATTAACTAAGGAGAGCATAGAGGCGGTGTTAGATAGGTCTAGTATACGCTTAGCATATACTTATATAGTATATAGAGCCATATATACTCGCGTTATTTTAGACCGAAATAGTTAGGGCTATATACAGTTAGCATATACACTAGATATGCGGCTTTATATACACTTATATCTTCCTCTAGCAAGAGCTGCTGCAGCGCGCGCTATAGTTATTATAAGTATATACCGTGTATATGCAATCCTATAACTAACTAGGAGTTACCTAACCAGAATTAGGATTTAAAATCGGACCTATAAGGCTTTATAAGTATAGTGTATGCATATACTCTATATATGCTTACCATAGTAATAGCTAAAGGCAGAAGGGTTAATAGTGGAGGCCACCTATAGGTTATTAAAGTTTGCGATTATTAGATTGCTTATAGTAAGTATATATATAGCATATGTAATGGTTAAATTAGTAATAAAAATTCGCCTTATTCTTTTTATTAGCATATACAAGACCTATGCCTATATTATGCTGTATATACTTGTGGCATACGCTATAATATTATAGAGAAGAAGTTGTGGTGCGACTATTATTATGGATATACTACGCGTGTATATAGGCCATGTTTTGATGACTAACTACCATTACCTTATATAGCCATTGTTTAGCGCATATACGCGGCATATACACTACTATAAACTAGGATATTTATAATTTAAAAATAAACGGCTTTACATTTTCTATTTTATTTAAATTGCATATGTATTGCATATGCGTAGGCTTAGCGTGGTCTCAAGCTAATCATGGTTATGAAGCTGGTTTGCAAGTTCTAACTACGTTAAACTTTCTAACCACGCCGAGTCTTTTCCATGACCACGCCGAGCTGTGAGCCCCTAACTTCCTTCTATGGTTCTGCCAAACGAGCAAGCGCTTGCCAGCAGCTTCGTCCGCCGGGCCCGACCTTTCCTCGCTGCTCCACCTCCGCCTGCTGGTCTCTACAGCATCAATCACGCCCTCCCAGCGCTGCGACGAAGCCTTCTCTGCGCTTTGGTACTACCTCAAGCAGCTCGTCCCTTCAACCGCCCTGACCTCACTCCCGCCCATGCATCGGCGCGCCCAGCCTGCTGCTGTCTCTCCTCTCTCCCTCCACGCCCTCGCCCTGCTCTTCCCTCAATCCGACTCGCACACCTGCAAATGGCTTACTAACCTCCCGCCGTCGCCCACAAAACCTACAACGCCTTCGCAGGGCACTATAATGTAATGGCGCACTCTCTGGACCTAGAGCACGACCTTTTCCCTACGATTGTGGGACGAGTCCTCCAGATCCTCCACAACGGCGGCCGCACAGATATCCACACAGCTGATTTCGGCACTGGCAAGGAGTTGTGGCTGTCGAAACCAAGAGGCTGGGCAACGGTGTCACGATCGGCGTTGATGTGGCCACCCAGGTTCTGAGGTTCGATGGCAGACACCTTGTCAGCAGGGCACAGCACTTTAACCTGATCACAACTTTCTCCTTCGCCAGCACGCTCCCGTTCAACCTGCGCCCTCAAATGTAGTAGAGCTGGTTTAACCTGCTGTCGCCAGGCCACGGCCGGCTGTGAGTTAGACGCGCTCAAAGTTAATCCAATAATAGAACTGGATAAGGACTCTTACATTACAACGACATTGGCTGGACAGCATTTATACGTCTCTTAATACTTCGTGCACCAAGCGCGTACGGTATAGCGGAGGTAAGAGCATTTGTAGTGAACTTAAGTATAATCACACGTTATACTAGTTAATAATGCTGTGGGGGAGAGACAAGTGTCTTCGTTATATACTTAATCTCAGTTTAAACACAACAATCGTACGTACCCATAGTGAAAGCTGTTACTCTAAAATGGATAATGGTATGGAGAAATCCACTAGAATGAAGCATAGGCTGGTTGATCCGGCCTTCAGCTCCAGTTCTCGCACAGAACTGTTGAACATTGTTTCTCACGGCGTCTCGATTTCGTTGAGCCATGCCTCTGCTCGCCGACTCCGGGCCCACATACGTCGAATGTCGAGCCGAGAGGAACGCCACAGGGAATGGGTCTCCAATGCTTCATATTGGGGCACATTTAAACGATTCGGGCGCATCCCTAGCGAATACAAGGTGCAAGATTTCTACATTTGAAGGCGGTAGCCCTTGGAATTTTGATTCCCAGTTTTGCTTCCTTTATTTACAGTAAGAACAACAGTATTTTATATCTCTTTTGATAAGAAAGCTAATAAGCTACTATTGATTTTAGCTATGAAGACACGGAATTATGCCAGATTCGCTGCGTCCTCATTCACCTCGTCTCCGTAAACGAAGTTCTACAGAGGCAGTAGGAGAGGCCACAGGCGATCGAAAGAAGACAGCTAAATATGCCCCCGCAAATACCGGAGATACCACCGCAGATACCACTGTAGATACAGTACACGGAGCGAATGCCGAAACAGCGACAGGAGATGGAGACAGCCTAGATCTAGATACGACCATCGCGAAATTCGCAAATCTCAAAATCGAGAGGGAAGTTAGAAGAGCTGAAGCTTTTGTAAAGGGGAACCTGCTGGAAAGGCGCCCTAGGATGAGACGGGATTGCTACTGTTGTTCCTGCAAATGTCGGGTCAAGGTCTCTCCAGAAGGGAGCTGCGCTAGATGTAGTCATGAGCGATGCCCTGAGTGTCTACAAGGTAATAGTTAAGTTGCTCTTAGGTTGTTCGACTTGATATTAGCTATTTGCGGTTGTGTAGTATCTCATAGGGACGCGTAGAATCACGCAAGAATGGGAACAAATATGAAACGTTAGGAGCAAAAGTGAAGGAAGTGAATGCAACTATGGCACGACGGCCGCAAGCTCAGAAGGCTGGACCGGAATAACGTCAACACGCCTCTTGAACCACAGACAGGCACCCGATCCATGCACATCACCCACTCAGCTTCTCGAACCTACATCGGTGAGGGAAAGGGTAGGCTACTCCAAATAACGACGAGGGTGGCTTTTCGACACCAGATCCTACCTCCTATTCTCGCTGATGGATGATTCAAGACGTTAGTTCATTCCAGATGGGGAGTATACTGCACTCACCATGTCGAAGCGCTTTTCAGATCGACATAGCTCAGTGTGGCCAACAGTCAGCGTTCAGCGAGCGAAGACGTCTTCCGCTGACTGACTGTGGCTAATCAAGTCGCTCGCTAGACGCTCGCTGGAAAAGTATACACGCTGACTGCAAAGCTGTCAGCGCGCTGATCCTAATTAGGTAATTATATAAATTTAGTAGAGTTATAGAGTTAAATTCTATATTTTTAGTAGCACCTCTATATATATATTAATATTAATATTAACTAATCTTAGATATACCTTAATTAACCTATTAGTAGGGGGGTAGGTAGATATTTATGGAAGCTTTCTACGACCACGTAATAGCCTCGCTTGTATATAAATTCGTTCTTAGTAACAACCCCACCTTATAAAGTCTCTATATATACTACTATATACCTACATTCCTACATAATATAACCTTAAATTATTACGCTATAGAGGCTTTAAAGAGTAGGTATTATATTAATAATAATAATAATAAGGATTTAAACTAGATAGTTAAATAGGCTATATAAGCTATAATTTAAAGTTAAACTTTATTTAGAAGTAAGCTTTAATAAACTTACTTAGAACTTGACACGTAATTCAACCAACTTGACATGCAATTGACCAACTTGACACGCAATTCGACCAACTTGACATGCAATTAACTAATTTAACAACTTTAAAAGCTAACTATATATTTCTTAACACGGAAGAGAGCGAGAATTTAACAGCTTGAGAGATTTCTGGAGCTCTTGCTACACCTGGCCCAAAAAGACCAAACCAACCAAAAGAACCCTAAAAAACACCCTAATAATCCCCTGAGATGCATGCATTACAGGGGAGGCACAGGTGGAACGATAGTGGTACGTAGTTGCGCGCGACCGCCAGACCTATACCTAATAATGGCCCCCCATAATAACAATAAGGACGGGCGAATATCACACTAGAAAGCGGAAATACCCCAATTAAGAAGGCATCTAATAAAATATAAAGCCTATTAGACGCGTCTAGTATCTGGAACTATAGGGGAGTATCTATTAGCTATTACGAACTAATACAGTTAGTAGAATGGCTCCAGTCTAGTAAACCTTAGGCGCCCCTTTAGCAAACCCTTAATTAAATCCTCTAACGGCTAAATAAAATTAAAGATAAATAAAAACCCCCTTAACAGGCAAACCATACCTAGGCCACTATAGCTACGCTCCTATAGTACAGGGAACCTACCCCCCTAAAGATAATAACCGGGTATATAATTATAATATAACCAAATATAGAAAAGGTAGAGGAACTTAGGGGATAATTAGAAACAGAAGTTCTTATAGAGATTTACAAGGAGGTCTATAACGCTATTGCAGTCTAATACCTTAGGAGTGGAGATATTAGAGTCACCCTAAAGGACCAATAGGCAAAGGAACGGGCCATAAGGGTAAGGGACAGGCTAGGAGAGCGTATTAGTATAAAAGTGCTTCATAAAAATTACCTAGTTAAAGTCCTGTTGGTTCCCATAAGCCTTAGGGTAGAAAGGGGACGCTAGGCGGATAATATAGCAACTATATAGAAGATAGTAAAACAAACGGAACGCCTTATACTAGAATTTATAATTACCCGGATCTAATAGCTTTAACAGGAAAATATAAATTAAGTATATAATAAGAACAATAAGAGGATATAAAGGGCGCTAAAGACTTACTAGGGAAACAATAGATAAACACATAGCCCCCTTATTATTAGCGTATATATACTAGGAATACAAAAACTCCTTATTTAAAAAGAAATAATTATAAATGGCCTTATATACAATATAAGGCTTTATAACCACAGACTATACCTAGAACAATATTATTGCTATATATAATAGGGACACACCCAATCCACATACACAGTATAGGTATGCTGCGGCCACTGTGCAGGCCCCTATAATATAAAATAATGTATAAATTAAGACCAAATAAAATGCGTAAACTGTCACTAAAGCACATATAAGGCGTGGGAGAGAGAAGACTGCATTAAATATAGGAGACGGAAAAAAAGGGCTTAATAGCTACGGGAATAACTACACGCTAGGTTATATAAATGGAAACAACAGGTAATAAGCTAGGGGGACATAAGTGTCTTCCTAGTATTTCCTACCTTTAATACTAGGGGGCTAAGCCAGCTATCCTAAGCCTTAATAGGCTAAAAGCGACGCCGCGCAACATTACTAGACTAAATAGGGACATAAGAGACATATAAGATATAAGGGAGAGGACGCCTAGTAGGAAGACCCCTATAGACGGCTATAGCAAGTTTAAGGCTGGGACAATTAAGAATTAGATTTAATATAGTAAATACAACATATATAGCTAGCTTATAAGGGGTATATAGCTAACTGGTAAAAACGGGGGAAGAACCAAAGGTAATAACAAACTTAGATTTAGAAAGGCTAGTAGGAATATAAAATACAGAAATAGAAAGCTCTATATAAAATAAGTAGTAGCTAGGGAGTAAATACAGGAGATAAAAGTTCTAAATATTTTAGAGAAAGTAAAAACGGAAGAAGCGAGGAGTAAAGGAGAGGCGAAGGACCCCCGCTAAGGGTCCGCCACTTGACCATTATACAGTATAACTGCGGCAATACAAACTACCGTCTAGTAAGGCCCTTACTAGACAGTCTAGACCTAGAGAAACACTATATTCTTGCCATATAAGAGCCGTATTACAATACCTATATATAATTAATATACTGCCCCTAAGGATTCTAGCTCCTGTATAAACCAAAAGCAGCCATACGTGTATACTTTATAATTAGTAAAAATATCAGCCTTGCCTTATAGTTATAGCAGGTAGTTAACCTAGATATTACAGTTATAACCATCCAGATATATAGGGGACTAGTACAAATTATTAATATCTATAACCCTAGGGTTAAAGGGGTAGCATAGACAGAGAACATTATATCTATAATAAGCTTGCTAGAAACTAAACACGCGGAGTCTATCCTACTAGAAGACATAAACCTCTACCACCTATAGTAGGGGGGCATCCATGTTGCTGCCGATTAATAGGTAGAGTGCCTACTAAGAGCTATAGATAATGGGGGCCTTAAGCTAGCTACCCCCCCAGATGCAATTATATAGCAATGGGGCACTGCCAAAAGTACAATTAACCTTACAATTATGGACGAAAACCTATACCAGAGACTCAAAAGGTGCTCCCCTAAAGAAGAATAGGCACTTACCTTAGACTATATCCCTATCCAGATATAACTAGATCTGGACATTAAGGCGCAACTAAATAGTAAAAGATATATAATAAGGAAGCTTAATGTAGATAGCTTCCTTAATATAATTAAATAATAACTTTAAGACCTAGAAGAAATCTACCTAATACCAAACAAATAAGGCTTATTGGCTACCCCTAAGGAAATTAATTAAAGACTAGAAAGGATCTAGGCAGTAATTAAAAGTAGGCTAAAAGAGCACTGCCTAGTTTCAAAACTAGGCCCCTACGCGTAATATATATGGTCCGCATAGTGCGCGGCCCTTATAGCCGTCTAATAATGAGTAAGGAGGAAATATATAAGCAGCCACAATTCTAAGGACGAGAGACAATATAAAGACATAAGAAACTAGCTAAAGAATACCCTAAGAAAAGAAGCAAGGAATAACTGGAGATAGTTTATAAATAAATATACTACTAACCTAAATCTCCCCTATAACAAGGGCCTTTGGACTATAGCGAAATAGGTAAAGAAAAAGGTAGAATGCCTAGTAGAAGATCTACACCTACTACCCCTATAAAGAGCAGGCAAACTATAGGCCATAAGCAATAATAACAAAAAGGTAAAGATCCTTATAGAAAGATTTTTCCCTTAACCGGCTCTAGTAGACCTTAGCGACATTACTAGTAAAACACTGGTGACTTGCCTAAGGGTTAACAGCAACATAACAACTAAAGAAATGGCCAGAACCATCAGCCGCCTCTTAAATAATATAGCACTAGGACTAAATAGAATCCTAAACAAAGCCCTAAAGACCTATAGACCACTTATAGCACCTTAGCTTGCAGACGTAGCTAGAGTATACTTTGCAATAGGCTACTACCCACGACTTAGAAGATCTGTGACGGTGCTAGAGCGCGTTACCTGCCAAATTCTGCCAACCTACGATTGGCTCGCTTACCGCTAGCGCCTTGGCGGCTGCCCTTTTATATATATTTACTATGGTCCTAGCAACCCCCTTCTTTTCTTCTCCTTAGCTTAGTATCTTCATTAGATAGCAATCCACAAGCTTCAGTTCAGGGGCATTTGTGCAAGCCGTCACATTATACTAAGCTCTCTATACACTGCCTAGGAAGGCCTTAATAATATCCCCACATCTTAAAAGAAACTTCGTCTGCAACGACACGTTAACGCGCTATACTCAGACACTAGAACAACTTTATACTGCCTAGGAAGGCCTTAATAATATCCCACTTTATAAGCCAGGCAGGACTAGACCTATACCCCCAGAATTAAAACCAAAGCGCACGAGACTAACAAACCCTAGGAGGCTAATAATGGCACCTAAAGCAAGCTTATTTAAAAGACCTGCCTCTACCTAAGAGGAATACAAGATCTAATTAGGATCAGAAATTAAAGACAATGACAATGTTATAGATATACGCGAACAGATTCGCGCCCTCGCGGCCAATTAAAAGGTTAATTGTCTTTAAGCCTAAAGTATATAAGAGACTCTAAAGGAGATCCTAGAAAGCCTTACTGCCTTATAAAGCAGCCTAGCCTCCCCTTTACAAAGCCTTAGTTAACCTATTCGCTTGACCAAATGCAATACACTAGGAAGTATAGATATAATAATGAAGTAATTAAAATCCGTTAAGCTTCCTGACCCTTAACTACTGTCTGATGGGATAGACCCTACCTTTAAGAACTAGAGGATCTAAGTATAAGGAAAACTCTAAATTAACCACAACTATTTCCCCTCTAAAGAGGCCAAAATGCTCTACCTTTTTGGCCGAACTATGGGGGACGCCTAATGTCACCTTTAAGCTAAGTTCGAAGATGACTCTCCTGTCCAATTTATATCTGTTAATAAGATGCTGTAGCACCTAGCGGCTATCTATATTAACCTAAACAAAGTACGGGACGCTTGGTACAACTATAACCGCCTAATAATAAAACTGAACCAACCCTTTGCTAAATTCCAGACTTAATTCTTACACCTTGTAGGAGAAGGCTAGGTCCCTCTTAAAAACTACCAATTGGACCTTTATAACAAACTAATAATTAGGCTATAAGAGAAGATTGCTATAACTCTAGATAACCTGCCAATCTATAAAAGACTTACAGCTCGTTGCCTATTATTAGACTTAGAGCTAAAGCGGATTAACGCCCGCCTGGATTGGTAGAAGTGACCCTATAGCGATTAAAGCTCACCTGCCACCCCTACGGGAGCTGGAGTAGGAAGACTAGCTACGACCACTGCTATACTAAAAGCGGTCATAACTACGCACCGGCGAGCCTTACCCGACTAGCTACGTACCACAACCTCAACTAGTACTCGTCGCAATACCCCAATTAACCCTGCCACAGCCACTTGCTACAACTGCGATAAGGAGGATTACTTTGCCTTGTCTTACCCAGAACTAAAGGATATTAAGGAGATAGAGGAAGGAGAAACATCTAATAAGTTAGGAAAAGAAGAACCCTAGGGAAAGACTCCCCCCTAGGGTATCCTATTAATCTT
>Ga0307507_10001186_pt1 | contig 57993 bp, 66 predicted proteins | sample 7_EM_MG_FD_207223 | JGI IMG/M metagenome (GOLD analysis project Ga0307507, IMG submission 207223) | Populus trichocarpa ectomycorrhiza microbial communities from riparian zone in the Pacific Northwest, United States - 7_EM | ecosystem: Host-associated > Plants > Roots > Unclassified | place... | reverse complement strand
GAAATGAGCATGGTCCATTCCTCCTCGCTGATTGGCGGGATGGCCATTGTTGTCATGGCGAATTCTGGGGATTGCTGTAGAGTGGGGGAGAAGAGGGGAGGAGGGGGAAGAGGAGGGAGGGAGGGGGAGGGCTCTTGGTGAGAAAGGTAGAGTTGAAGGAAGCGATCTGGGTATTGACGGTGGTGGTGGGGGTAGACCGGTGCAGCGGGAGTAGTGGTAATGGGTCGGTGGTATTGTCCTTCAGCTCTTCCAAGTGTAGAAGGAGAAGGGGAAGATCTGATAGTGTGAATTGTGTACTCTGGAATCCTTAGCGTTTCCCCGTTGCCATTTGTGAATTCTAGTATTCGGCCCCCTCCTGCCCCGTCCTTACTACTACTCCCGCTCACATCGAATACCTCCGAGGTCTGCGGTACGCCCTTGGTACCGCCGGACTGCGGGGTGTAGACTAGTATTTGTAAGGGCGGAGATTGCTTCGCCCCCGTTGGTTTTGGCTGGCGTGCGGTCATACTGTTCCGTGGCTACCGGAGGTGGTAGAGATGGTTATGTCTGGATAAGCGGGAGGGGTTAAGGAGAAAAATATACCCATCTAGTATATGGCCTGTTTGTGCCATAGCGGTAAGGCGAAGATGGGGCGGGGTACGATAGAAATAACGTTGGCAGTGTTTGCCAGAGACCAGATGAAGCAGGGGGGTGACAAAGGACCGGGTCTATGAGATGGATGTCTGTCCCGTGGCATGATTGTCTGTGTTATGGGAAGGCCAAAGAGGGGGCTGAGCGGAAAGGGGCATTTGGGGGTTGGCGAGACGGTGTTCTTTGTTCTGGTGTATCATAACTTTAAAGAGACGCTGTTTGTTTTATCACACTGACACTCGTTGCTAACCGACGATTTAAGCTATAATACCGATTGATTATTAGTGATGCGGCTGTCAGTCTTTCATCCCACCACACAACCCCCCTTACACTCACACGTCCCACCTTTTGCCAAGACTGGCGGCTCTAAAATTTTCGTGAATTTTATAGAGGAAGAAAACAAAAATCCTGACCGAACCGTCATGCTTCACCACCTTCAACACTTATGTTACCAAGAGGGTGCGGTGGATGACCATTTTGACATTCTCTTTCAGTATCAATTCAATTGACTAGAGTGTGGTTTTGGGCTTTCCACTCTTTCTTTTCTTCCCTATCTGACCCTTTTCCTTTCCTTTCTTTCCAACCTTCCCTTCCCTCCCTTCCCTCCCTTCCTCCCCATTTGTTCCCTTCTTATCCCAGCATGCTACCAGCCTTCTACACGTCAAACCTGGCAGCCCGCCTCTGCCGCCAATTCCGACGACCCTTACGCAATCTCCGAATACTCCCAGCCTACACCCGCGGCTTCGACTCCTTCCCCCGCCAGAGCTTGGAGGGGAAGGAGAAGGGATCTAGCCAGATAGGCCTAAACCCTCTCCCGGAACTTATAATCCTTCAGACTCCAAGCCCACCCAAACTCCGTCACGAGGGTCTGCGGCTCGTGGAGGAGCCAGTCGAGGACAGGGAGACCATCGAAAAAACGCTGGATAAGCTCCTCAAGCACGGGGCCATTGATGCCCAAATCCTTGATATCGCGCTCATGCGCCCGGCCACCGTCGAAGTTAGCCAGGAACGGTACAAGCAACTTGTGCAGCAGCTGCGGAAGTCCTTCTTGAAGCCACAGTTGTTTGAGTATTACCGTACTCAAGATGCCGAGAGGAGAACTCCGCAGAAACTCCATTCTACCGCTACTAAATCGGAGATTATTGATGCGATTTTGAGCGTCAAGTGGGGGGTTGCCGTGTCAAGGGATATCCCTGAGAAGTTGGATGTTTTGGTGAACAGGGATTTTCAGGGGACGCGGAGGGATATATTCTTCATTCTTGGGAAAGGTTTATTCTTTTTTCCATCTCACATCGCCCATTCGTCTGAGATGGGGAGGTTTACTGATTGGATGAGATGGCAGACGGTCGAACCATACGCCGGCTGTCGGAGGATTTCCAGGCCAGAGTTAAGGTTAATATTGAATCTGGCAAGATTAGTGTTTATGCTAGTCTAGAGAATTATGAACGCTTGCAGGAGGCGATTCAACATCTTCTAAAGGAGGTTAAGGAAAATGAGCTTGACATGTCTTGGGCCCAGCGACTGTGCCAGTTTAATGAGCAGTTTATAACCCCGATTGCGAGGATTACCGGTACATATATCGAGAAAAAGGATGACGAAACTGTACTCCTACACTCGTTCCCTTGCGCTCTGGAGAAGATTACTAACATTGATTTAGCTCTTAATTTCTGCCCTGGATCCTAGCTCCCTCCAGGATACGCGGCGCCTGCTCCTCATGTCTTTTGATCTTCAGCTGCGATCGTCCCATTCCCTTTTATATAATGCGCCCGAAGGAAAAGAAGACCCTAAAGGTGCCTTATATCCGGTCCATGAGAAATCCGCGTTGCCGTGGAATTTCAGAGGGGTTGAGTGGGGCCGATGGAGGAATATCAAGACGCATATCAAGCGCTCCGGCGGCCTTCAGGAGAATGGCTCTACGATTCTAAAGGGCACTCTACGAAGACGGGTTCAGGGGGTAACGCAAGATACAAACATCACAGCCGCCGAGTTTCGCGAAATGCTAGACCACGACGATCTGCGAGTGCCAGCACAACATCGATCGGAGCTATCAACTGAGTACGAAGCCATCCTCGGTCATTTGCTTCACGAGAATTCGGATCCTCTACTCGATCAAGGTCTGACAGCACCAGAGTTCATCGAGTCCAAATACAGACCGCAAGTTTTTCTCACTGATGCCCCGGGTCTTGTTTACATCACTCAAAATTTATCACGTGTGGGCAGCCCCACCTCTGAAGAGGCCTTCCACACGTCACAAGTGCAGGCATCTGGTGGTGAGCGACGGACACCCGATCAAACTTGTATTGTGAAGCTTTTACCATCGCCCTGGGAGTATCCAGAGGGCTTCAACAGGTATCCACCTCTTGAATTGAGGTTCAAAGTAGATTCCAAATCTGGCATGGCAGGCCAGCCAACTCTCAAGGCCATTCACTCATCCACGATTGCAGACGCAATGTTCCCTAGCCAAGAATGCGACGTGCGCTTCCGCCGCCAGGGATCCATCTCTCTCGGCATTCTGGATGACCCTGCAAATCCTATGCCCGAGTACGGTGTTGCACCATCGGAGTTAATCAGCTATATATCCCAGAGTAGACTAAATCCTCTCTCTGATAACGAGCTCAAAGCATCACAGATCCTTCATGTTAAGCTACCAGAGTGGATGATCTCTCCGCCTGAACGTCCTGGGTCGGAGGATGAGAGGGAGGAGCGGAGTCCACTGACAACAGTGAAATATTTTTCCACTAGCTTAGAGTATCGACGCGAGTTCGCTTTTGATTGGAATGGGATGAAGCTTTACCAGACTGTGGTTCAAGGGGGTATTACTGGTGGAAAAAGGTCGGAGTTTAGACTTTGTTGGAATAATCGTGAGGGGGCTGATTCGTTGGCTGAGGCACCCCAGATTGCGGAGTTGGAGGATGGCGATAAGGCGGTCGACCAAGTTAAACCCTCTCCAGAGGCTATGGCACAAATTGTGGCGGTGCCTGATACCGAAGCCACTGATGGGATTCCTGGGGAGCCCATTCTTAACTCAGAGGATGTGGATGAGTCTGGAGATAAGATCCCCGAAGCCACCACGGACCAATCCCTCCGACATGCACCCCAAGGCCCCTACTCCTCACAAAAACCCCGGTTCTCATTCGCAGACTTCCTAACGAACACAACCGACTTAGTAGAGTGGCTTGGCAAATTCCTAGCTTCCAAGGAATGGCGGTTTACAACGCAGTTTAAAGAGGACAGGGCCGTGCAATCGGGTACAAGTGGCACGGAATGGAGCTCTAGAGGTGGTAGAGGTACAAGCAGAGGTAGGGGTGGTAGGGGTAGGGGTAGGGGTAGGGGTAGGGGTAGGCGATATATTGGCGCAGCAGGGAGTAATTGGGGGAAGTACATTGATTAAGTAGTAGAGGGGCATCCTTGTGAGGATGGAGAGGATCCCTGCTCTGGCGTATTCGCAGTTTGGTTGGAGTGTATATAGGGGTGTTGATATTTTATAGACTTTTGAGATGGCAAATGGGGTGCTGGAGCGGCCGGCCGCTAAGATAGCATCAGCAGTATTGTTGGTCAAGAACGAGATGGGCTGGGAGGCGGCAAGGTTTAAGACCATTGGGCGACCAAAGATGTACAAAATTCCCGGGAATCGGCTTCAGAGCAAACAAAACCTAGACAGCAATATCAAACGGCTTCCATCCTGGCGGTATGTGGACGAATACGAAGGATGGGAGATGATTGTGCGCGCTCCCTTTTCACATAAGACCGGCATGAGCGTTATACCTCACAGGCAACGGGACTTCTCCTTGGCCAAGTAGGTCACTTTCCAGGTAGGATGTCTTACGGGAGGGTAAATTTTCACCTGTTCCACACAGAAAGTAATCATGAGTGATGATCTATGATTCCAGGTGAAGTGGTAGAAAAAATCAAAACAAAAGTTCAATAATAATATTGGAATAGTAGGCAATAAAAATAATTCGTGTAGGATGTGTAAAGGGGACAAAATAATTTGAGTATAATGGCCTGGCTAGACTATTCACTGCTTACTATTTTTTTTGAAGTATGATATCATGTTTTTAGGGGGATAAGTTAAAGGTTATTTCTCACAGTAGTAACCATGAGGACTCAGAAGTGAAACTTTAACTTAATGCTTCGACGTCACGGGCATTATGCATCGCCAAAATTGGGTTCATTTTTCTTGAATCCCGGCGGTATAATATGCGATAACAGTTCTTTTTAAGAATGCTTTTATACTGGATACTGCAATCCCCGGACTGCACGGCAGGCACACATTTGCTAAACACTCTGCCTGCCAAAAAACTTACACTTACGGGACCCCTAGAGTCCTAAAATCCAGAAAGTTTCGTAGATAGGATTTCTCACAAGGAGAACTATCATAGGAATATGTCTTCAATTAGCAGCTAGCTTTCCTGCCTACCCACTCCCTGGAAATGGCATCCAACCGCGTAAACTTGCAGGAATCCGGATAAACCATCATAGTAAGAAAAGGAATCAAATCCATAAGCCACCTTTTCAACAATACCGTACTATACCCCAACCCCAAACAAACCTCTCCGAAGCAGAAAGTCTATTCCTATTATATCGTAGATCTTAAGATACTGCCTCACGGGGGCCATACTGAAATACCGTAGTCTATCGTACGGTACTTACCGTCTCGGTGCACTAGCACGGTACGGTTAGCAACCAACCAACCAACCAACCAACCTGGCAACAAAAGAAAGAAATAGATCCCCCATTTAGTTTTCCATAATAATAATATTATTATTATTATACGTATCATACAAAATGCACAAGTTTAACTAACCAACCAACCCATCGCAAAAGTGTGGACAACAAATTTTATTTCTTGAATGAAAAAGAAAAAAAAAGAAAAAAAGTATGATAATTAAAATTAATGAAAGGGAATCATAAGAGAATTTAAAATATTATTATTATTACAAAATTGATAGTAAGCTAGCTAGCCACCATAGTTGCCATGCAGAAATCCCATACGGTATCATACAAATTGAATCGTCTGTCTGTCTGTCTGTCTTGGCAGAATTTTTGAGCTCTTCTCCTAACACTCAGAATTCTTATGATATGATACAACAGCATATTTTCTCCAACCTGGTGTTTAATTATAATAGATGAATCTTCAAGTTAAGCTGCATGTACTACCGGTATCCAAAAAAAAAAAAAAAAACCACCAAATTTTTCCAGTTATTATAGCAGTATCATAAGTATAATACGTACAGTACAGTGAGCGCCCTGCATTAAATTTTTGTAAATATGGAAAACCCGGTGGAGGTCTCGTTTTCTTTTTGTCACCGAGATCGTGTACAACTAACTTACTTTATTATAATTATAATTTACCACCAGCACAATCAGCCAGTCAGTCAGGTCAGTCCCAGATCGTACTCCCGGCTCATCTACCGGTATTGTATCCCCCACCACCACCACCACACTCCCGTCAAATCCCTCTTCTTCGTCTGACCCCGTGGGGGAAACCTGAGCTTCCTACGCCACTTTGTGTTCGCATTCACCGGCCGGCTGGGATACGTTGGCGTTCTGTACGGTACTTGTACAGTACTGTAGCAATCGGTATGGGTGGGTGGGGTGCAAGAGTTGGCAGCCTGAGTTTGGCTATGTATGGGATTTGTTTCTCCGTTGATGGGTTGCGGTACAGTACGGTAGTTGTCAGTACTTAATTTTGGGCCTTTTCTGATTAGCCAACGAGTCATATCTTGGTACCGTATCATACAAGTGCAAGTGCATGTGTCGTGGGTTTTTCACAACTCTCGGAAATATTACTAATGACTTAAGTTACAGTGTAGTTTAACCCAGTTCATTTCCACTCCTTTTGTCTCTTTCCTCGAGATCAAAACAGTTGAAGCAAGCAATACTCGAGCACAAGTACAGTACATACAAGCAGTAATGCCACAACTCGTGCCACATCCCTCTCAGTGCCCCCTTCCCGATTCTTCCCCCCCTTGTTTTGATATTTTTTTGCTATATTTTTTTTATATCGTTTCTGGAATTTTATTTCACGATTGAGCAACTAAAGACACGAACTTAACTAAACTAGCCCTCTAACGCAAATTTATAATACTATGAAAAAAATTAAATAACTCAGCCCTAAACCTAGGCGTCAGAGGTACAAGCGGGGTAAAAAGTAGAGGGCACAAAAAAGTGCATGTTTCCGTATATGATAGTACACAACATCACACCCAAAAATAACAATCCGAAGCCTCATAGTAAAAAAGACCAAATCCAAGGGGGCCAGAAAGGCAAAGAAGGGGTGAGACGATTAATTCAATGACCCCTTCCATATAGTTCGGGGAAACAGATGAGTGTGAAAGGGAAAGGAGGTTTATCGAAATGCATAGGTTGGGAACATTCGCTTTTGTGGCTTCAGGCTCAGTTCTTGGTATGGTTGACTTTGGGGGTCGTAATAAAAGCCTTGGATTTGGCCGTCCGAGCGACGGAGGGAAAGGAAGTAGAAGCCACCTATGGTTAGGACACCAACTTCTGGTGAGGTTTGGGGGGTTATGAAGCATTTTTCTAGAAGTGGTTAGCTTTACTAATTGATGAACAAGGATTTTAGGCTCACCTTTCCATCTCATAAATATCCAGTTATCAGTGAGGCTTTTCATAAACTTCTTGGAAACTAAACTTTTGACAAGTTGATCATCGGACAGGCGAGAAAATGGTTCAAGTCTGCGCCAGTTATTTGTATCGTCCTTGATGTTGCTATGGAAGTTGAAGGTCTCCAAGCTGTGCGTTTTGAAATCTATTATTTCTCCTTCCAAGTATGTTGTTATGCTTGTTTTCCTCTCAGTGGACGAGGGCTGGAAGTCTGTAAATGCCTCCATAGTCCCGGCTACAACGCAGCTAGTCAGAAAAAAAAAAGCGCAATAACGCAGGATGAGATATACTCACTCAAGCGTAGTTGGGCATAATCGATACTTGATATGCTGACCTTTACGGTCCATTTATGAGGGGTATTGGCGTAAGGTGAAGTTCTCCCAGGCACCCGGCGGGATTCACCTTGGTGAGAGACTGCAGCGGTAGTTGTATTTGAAGGCAAAGATGAGGTCGACGAGGCAGATGAATGGTTAGACCGCAGAGGCGCGACCGGGAACACCGGCGGGGTCGTCTGGGAACCCCAAAAGATTCCACCCACTTTTAGCCACGAGGTTTCGGCGACATTTAGAAAATGAGTATCCAGTAGTAAATCATCACATCGCGCTTCCTCGTCAAGGAATTCCATCCAGTCGTCACTGCGACTAAACCCGGCCTTCTCGGCGAGAAGCAGGCTTTCCTGGGGACCACTGCTGGAGCGCAATTTGGCGAGATATTTTATAACCTCCTCAAGCTCATAGGAGGATGAACCAGATGAACCAGAATCTCTGAAGTTCTCACCTCGAATTCTAATTGGTCGTGAGCGATGTATTACCTCCGGATTACTCCACTCATGATAATTGAACGAGTCCTCCCTCCCCTCCCGTTGCCTCTCTCGTTCACGCTCCCAGGAGTAACCATGCCATTGTGGCCGCGAGCGTATCGGACGCCGGTTAGGCGGGCGGAGCGATTGCATGAACGATGAACTCCTAGTAGAAGATTCGGAACGCGCATTAATCAACCCCTCGAACATACCAGCCAGAGTGCGTCCGGCTGTGGGCCGACTCTCAGAATCCTCTTCGGGCGGAGTTGCTGGGGCCCAGTCATACAACGACTGCCTCTGGCCAGGCCTCCAGGACGGAATTCGAGCTCCATATGCCTGGTCCTGTGCTTGCCTGGCCTCACTATCCCTTAAGGACTGGCGCATCCGGCCCGAACCTGATCTCCTCATTCGTTGCTCGTTTCCGTTAGGCCTTGTAAGCTCTGCCAAATGACGGAAAACCCTGGTATCAGCACCATACAAGGCCCTAATACGAGACCGGACAACTTCCTCGCGCTCCTCGCCCTCGTCGTCCAGTAGCGGCTGTTGTGGGAGTGAGTGCAGCAGTGGTGATGGCTCAGTGCGACTCCGCAGAAATGCCGAGGGGTCAACAGGAGGCGGAGGGAGTATGTGGAACGACGGAGCGAACGACGGAGGCGTATTCTAGCAACAAAGTTAGTTGGAGAAACAGCACGATGACCGCAGCATCATCAGATCCGGATAGAGTAATGATAACTCACAGACGGAGAATTTGCTGGAGGAGGCATGTGGGTTAAAGAGATGATAGCGATCAGGGCGGGCGATGTACGGGGTAGCTAAGGTCGGCCAAGCGGAACAAGCGCGAGATACCCTATCTCCCCAAATTACCTGACCGTGCAGTGCCGTATGTTTGTTTACTTTTTTCTTTTTCTTTTTCTCTCTATATTTTAAATATGATTTTAATTCTAATTTACCCTAAGAATTTCTTTTCGCGAATTCAACATATCACTTCATTATTTCTGAGGACATGTTTTGGGGAGAGAGGAATTCTGTTCTTTTGTTCCTTCCGAGACAGGGGTATGGTACTGTAAAGCACGAGTACAGTGCAGCGCTGCGCTGCAAGGCGGCGCCACAGAGCTTTCGGAGAGCTGGAGCCACGATATGTCACAGTAGGAAGAAGATGAGTTTGAACAAAGCCGCCAAATGTCCCCGTTCGGCTTGATCCCTAGCACTATTGTGCAGCACAAATGGCTAGTCGGGCCATGATTATATTATGATTGAATTACTTTTTCTGAATGAAACCCTTTATTTGGGTTGAAATTGGACGAAAATAGAGGACCCTAACCAAAGCAAGAGCCTCTGGTGGGGGAGGAAGGTTTCGAGGGGATCCATCCGCATCTAGTTCGATCGGATTCGATAAACACCATCACGCACCATGCTCGAAGACCGTATCTTGGGTTTATCGTTCACTAAAAGGAACTGCAGTAGATTGGTTGGTTGATGGCTGTCAGGGTACGACACTGCAATGCTCATACCATTTCGTCTTGTGCTTCCCACCACGGTGCACAGCGCTCGTCCATCAAATATATTGGAAACTATCATAGGACCAGAACGACACAACACCACGGAATCTTATCAATCCGAGCAAAATCGAATGAAACAGACACAATCCACCTCTCAAGGCTCCTACACGAGCCGTCTATCAAAGGGGCGAGAAAGCATTGCAAGTGACCTCTACTACCGAGCACGAGGTACAAGAACGGTATAATACCGTATACTGTACATGATTCTACTCCTGCTCGTAGCCTGCCTTTCTATTTGTTCTATATCCGCGGTTTATGCGAAAAGCGATATGGATCGCTCCAATCCCAATCTTCTCACACTTGAATGAACATCTCAGCCTGCCTGGGGAATTGTTCCGACTGTCCCTGGATATAGGGGATTTTACCGCCGTATGGATATAAAAAACTATCAACCAAATGATTTTTTTTGGCTACATTATGGTGGCTTTCTGACCAGGAATTGGCCAACTTCTTCCCTCTCTTGGCTCACCCGAACGGCAATGCAATGCACGAAACTCCTCCCACTTTGTGAAACCGGGACTGGCACAGCATACCTACCGTATGTTGTCTCGCGTAGCCCTACTTGGAACTTCCCCCCTCCTCCTACTCCTACTCCTACTCCTACTCCTACTCCTCCTACTCCTCCTACTCCTCCTACTCCTCCTACTCCTCCTACTCCTCCTACTCCTCCACCTCAACTTCACTCATCCTCTCACCCTCATTCCCCCTCCACCTTCACTGAGTTTGATGCTCTTCCCCTCGCCCCCCCCCCCCCCTTCTTCCCTCTCAACCACTAATCCTTCTAGCGCATATCTTGACCAGTCCCATTGCCGTCATTATCCTTGAATGCCATAACCTAACTTGCGCAATTCCTGCAGGATACCAAAGCTACGAGTACTTGCATGCTGTACTATACGCTGCATGCTAGGCCTATCCTAGACGCCTTTATGAGATTCTATCTCTGATTTATGTCGTCTTCCATCCTTCCATCCTTCTCTTGTCTTCCTTCCTCACTTTTTTTCCACCGATCCAATGGAATTCCGTGCTTACTTGAATATAATTGCTTGATTATTTTTTTCTTCGAGAGGCCCTGCTTGGTAAGATACTACAAGTCCTTTTTTGGATAGTGTCATTCTTAACCCATCATCATTATCCGACCAGTTTCCTAACTCAATTCAAACATCCCCTCTTCGCTGTCCGCTTGTTGGCTCATTGCGCAAGGGGGACAATTTTCACCCCTTTCCTTTTCATTCATCAACCCTTACTCGATGCTCTTTTTAGCTCCAAGTTTCCTTTCTTCATGTGGTTCTGTTTGTTATCTCCGAATCTCTCTTGAATGAAGATCCTTGAATCAATGTTTACCCTTCCACAAGTTGATTAACTAAGCCAATTTAAAATGTTTGGCTGAAATTTCATTTTTGTGACCGCTCCCTCTGCCACGTCCCAGTATCAATATATCACAACTTTTCCCTCTCTACTTTTCGGCTGATATTTTGTAGATCTAAGTGGACAATCCCATCTGTGGATTGGTGAGAAACATCGATATGCTCCGTGGCAATCTCAGGACTTTAGAATGGAATCGCTACTTTTCTTGGATCAGGAGGTGATGTACGGTACTCTATCGGATGCACAAAGGCGTATCTCGGAGAATAAACGGCATTTCTAACTCTCATTCTCACCAGGCCCCAGTAGGAGAAAAAGTACAGACATTTTCCATCCCTGTTCTAGCTTTAGCACGGGGTGAATTGTGGTTTTTGGTGGTTTCTTGTTGCCTCGGGAGTTGATCTCGTCTGGATTGATGCATTAGCTAGTGGATACTTGTGCTGTGCTGTGCTTCGAATAGTGACCGCTTTATTTTCCGGTGCATGCGTGACACACACCGTTTAGGTTTTTCGGCATTCTACACGTTTTCTCCTTCCGAGGAGACAAAAAGAGAAAGTAAAATGAGAAGGAAGAAAAAAGGAAAAAAAAAAAGAAAGGACCTACTGAAGGAGAGCCGAAGAAATCGGATGTTCTTCACCCATCATGCCAGATATATTGGAAACCGAATCATAAAGATTCCGTGCCTTGGGCAAGATAGGGGCTTCAGACCGAGCCGCCAAATCTAAAGATATCTACCGGTATATCAGTCAACTGGTAGTGGTTGATTCCGGACTGTTTTCAAGGCAGGACACGCATCACAGCCAGAGGATCAGTTATAATGATGGATACCAAAAGAGAGATGTTCAGCCCTTAACCGTGCCATCCCTGCCTATCCCATCACATCACCCCTCTTGGATTCTCTAGAATCGAGCACGTTCTATCAAATTTCACAATCTAGACGCTATCAAGGCACTATCGTCTGGTGCCGTTGCATTAGTTTGCATAAACCTCCAAGTTTGGATCGCTACAGCCTTTCAATCTATCAGGTACCCCATCGAGCAGACTTACTTTCCAATTAAACAAGGAATTGGAAAGGCAGTTGATTGTTTTCAAATGGTCTAACTAGTAGGGAATCTCACTGGCTTTAGCTACGTCTCCATAGTACCCGGGTAGGCACTTAGAATCGGAACTTTTTCAGTCTCCGCGAGATTATGTCTGTGCGATTATTCGATGCCAGGGGCTTTAATTCTTTCTGATCTTACTGCCATTCACGAGTATAAAGACTCTCGCTGAGTTCGCATTCATGGCGCCCATTCTGCTCTCTGTAACAAGTTCTTCGCCTTTATCTTTTTCCTTATAAGGCTACACCCCCTGCTCTCTTTATATTTTACTCTCCAAAAAACCACTTTGTGATATCTAAAATCACTCGGCCGCCAGTATTTCCTTAAGGCTCAAAAGATAGTTCGGGTCGATTCCTTTCGCCCCAATCATTACTTCTCCCCCCGGCCTAAGCCATGGCTAAAATTATATCTATTGAATATTTCCGCGTGTTGCCTCGCTGGCTTTTCGTAAAAGTTACCAGCGAGGATGGCCAATTTGGGTGGGGAGAGTCAACTCTTGAAGGGCATACTGAAGCCATCGAAGGGAGCTTGGATGAATTGATTGGTAGATTCGTTGGCTATGAAGCAGAGTATGTTGTTCAATTCCACTCGCCCAGAGACCATTCAATCTTCCTTGCGACTTGGGCGCCTCGTCCGGTTGTTGTTTGGCGCGTTGGAGCTGAATTGTAGTCTCGGTGTAGTGACATTGAGCATATCTGGCAGACTGCCTGGAGACTGGGATTTTATCGAGGCGGAGCTGTTTTTATGTCAGCCATTTCCGGCATTGATATTGCATTATGGGATCTTAAAGGTATGTGATAAAGCTTTCTTTTTTCCTTTCTTCCCCGTTGGTGGTTATGGGATATGGTCATGTGCCTGTCGTCATCTGGAGATATTGCCTGACGTTCATTTCACCATTCTGCACGATGCCTTAATTTCGGCTGGACAATCCCCAGTCAGATTTCGAATGCAAGGGTTAAGCTTGCTAGGAGGCTGAATCCCGGGTTAAACTTTCGGATCATTCGTTGGCGAGATTTCGCGGGGAGTGCGGGTGTTTAAAGTACCTTAACTAGTGATCACTGGTGACTGACTATCGCTCTTTTCTGCAGCGCGAAAACTCAAGGTTCCGCTTTATTCCTTACTCGGAGGGAAAGTTAGGAACAGAGTTGCTGTCTACGCCTGGATTGGTGGCGATCGTCCGAGCGATGTGGAGGAGCAAGCGTAAGTTACCTACACGTATTCGGCTATATACTTTTTCCGTGTGCCCTGCTAATAAACTATGCTTGCGGTTGCATAGTAAACAAAGAAAAGCGCAAGGCTTCACCACGATTAAAATGAATGCTACCGAAGATTTGGGTTGGCTGGATTCTCCATCCGCATTGCAGAGCTCCGTCGAGAGGCTGAAGGCGGTCAAGGCTGTCGGTCTTGATGCCGGGCTTGACTTCCACGGTCGTATTCACAAACCTATGGCTAAGCAGCTTGCTAAACTTCTGGAGCCCCATCAGCCACTGTTCATTGAGGAGCCACTTCTCTCCGAGCATCCTGAGGCCGTTAAACATTTTTCCCAGCAAACAACTATCCCCATCGCTCTTGGTGAGCGTCTCTACCACCGATGGGATATCAAACCGTTCCTTGAGGCTTCATCTATTGACATTCTCCAACCTGATATTTCTCACTGCGGAGGTGTCTCTGAAATCAGGAGGATTGCAGCCATGTGTGAAGCGTATGATGTTGGGCTTGCTCCTCACTGCCCACTTGGCCCTATTGCACTTGCGGCCTCTATCCAGATTGCGCTTTCCTCACCAAATTTTGTCATCCAGGAGATGTCCTTGGGCATTCACTACAACAAGATGACACCTCCAGGCGCTGGGACATATGATCTGAATAACTATGTTAAGGATGCCACCGTCTTTGAAGTCAACGGGGGCTATGTGAAAGCACCCCCCGGTGTCGGAATTGGTATCGAAGTTGATGAGACCGAGGTTAGGAGGGTTAGTAAGGATTGCAAGGCCTGGAGGTGCCTTGAATTCCATGGACCCGATGGGGCTGTTAGGGAATGGTAGTTCACTTTCACTGAGGCTTTGGAAAAGGCATTTATTTAAGGCCTATCTTTTATTTTATTTTTGCATTCGCACAGGTTTTCTGTTACCACGCTTAATGTGGCTCGCTCCTTGAGGGAGTGAATCTATTACCATGTGGTTGGGGATTTCCCTTTTTTTCTATATTTTCATATTTTTTTCGCCATTACTTTCTTTCCGGGCTTTACGGTGTTCGTTTTTGCGATAATTTTCCTAAGTTCATAGCAGAACATGAATAATCTCGTGATCAAAGGAATAAAAAATACAAAGTCAACGACTCCCGATTCGAGAGCGCTGTCGGTATTTCCTTTTTCTTTTCTTAGATCCCATGCTATTTCATTTAATGTCTGGACTTATTGGGGTGTGAGTGGGCAAGTTTCAGCAGGACGACCTCCGCTGCCGAATCAGGGCGACAAATCTGCTACACCCATGCAAACCCGGCGCTGTCAAGCGCACCCGCTTTTCACAGGCTTGCATGAGCAAATGGGGGACATGGGGTCTCGGGGGTGGGTTAGGAAGCCAAATTTCACCACCATCAATCATCATAATAAACAATGCCCTTTCCTGCTGTGCAACAGAGCTAGGCGGCCACTCATCTTAAGAACTAGAACTTCCTCTTTTCCCTCCAATCCCCATTACAGGAGTCACGATCATCAATTATATAGTTGCTCACCGGTGCTGCTGCTGCCACTTTAAGCAACAAGGACTCCTTACATATTTAAGCAACCCGGAACGATGTCACCGGGGGACATCAACTACCTGGACGAATGGATCCGCGAACAATCTTTTAGGGTCGCTTACAACGATGGGACGAAAGGGTTTATTGGGAAGAAGGCTCTGAGGGAGGCCATATGCAGTAGCATACCGGTAGACTTCGGCGCACGGGGATACACACCCGAGAAAGTGAGGATAAGGCTCACGACCTTGATGTCAGAGCACTTGACATCTGAACTTGTAAGGGAGTGCGATGCCAGGCGGATAGCTTCGATGGCGGCCGCTGGAGGTGCCAGTTCCGGGGGAATGGCTAGTAATGGACATGCCACTTCTGCTGGCGCTGCTGTTGGGCAGGAAGTACCACCTAAAGAGACAAAAGGTAGTCAGCCTCCTGCTCTGGCAAAGGGCAAGCAACGCGCGATGGATAGTGAAGATCGCACGAAACCGCCACTCCGCATGTCCAGCCATAAGACCGCGCCACCATTAGGCGTGCCTTCTCCCGCTGGACCGGCGCCCAAGGAGACAAGTGAGCGTCGTTCTCCAGGGCTGGGGGTCAGTGACGAGCTCCTCGAGAGCTATAAGAGAGCGGCAGCTGCCGGTGTTCAAGTCTTTGAGATGGCTCCAACGGATGAGAGTGCCGTCCCCTCTTTAAGAGAGAGTTCAACCACGACGTTACCAAGGTACTATATTATTCTTTTTATTTCTCATAAATTTCTATTTCGTTTCACACACACGCACACACATACACCCCAGTCTGCAACATGGGTCATCAGCGATTCACTGGCGACACCTATCACTATGATCACAATATAAAAAAAACATAAGAAATAAAACCAACAGGAGGAGACAATGAAGAAGAAGAAAAATAATATATTGATCGCCTAACAGGAGTCCTTCAATCCCTTCAACGTCCGTGAACCCCTCAACCGCACGAGGGGCCCCTTCCACCACCGCGACTGATTCCGTGATCCCGCCGCTGCCTTTTAAACTTCAGTACCGGATTTTTACCGCGCTTCAGGCCGTCCTGGAATCATGTTGCTATGATTTCGCATGCCGGTACTACCCGCAGTACCTGAAGCGAAAGTCCTGGGACTGTCCCGAAGCCGGTGAGTTAACGGCTTGGATCCGCGGCCTCTCCAAGGAATTCTCCTCGAACCCTGTCTTTGACATGGGTGAGGACGAATTCGATCAAATCCTTGAAAAGGGTGGAGGAATCCGCCACGCCGCGGTACATAGAGTTTCTGTCTCTGGGCAGGAGATACAGAGGCTCATCGAAGACGCTCGCACCATGGCAGAGATCTTGGACGACGAGGAAGTGGGAGGGAGGTTACGGGAGATTGACGAGATGAAGGCTGTGGTGGATAGCCATATCCAGGTGTTGCTGGATAAGCGCGCAGTGAAAGAGGAGAAGTTGAGGTTGGAATTGGAGAAGTTGGAGAGGTGGAAGAGGGATATTGAGCTCAGAGAGGTTCGGGCGATTAAGGGAGCCGAGGAGGAGGAGGCGGCTATTCGTAGAGATTTTCAGGATGGGGTTGGGAGGGAGTTGGAATGGTTAGGCTTAGAAGGGAAGGGGTTAAGGGTTAGAGACCGCGGAGAGGCGATAGAAATGGTGGGGAGTGGGAGTGCAGGTGCAGCGCCGCCGGAGGACGGGACGGAAGTCCAAGCGACTGTGGGCGGAAGCGCTGAGGAAGATTTCCATGAACCGGAGGGGTGGCCGGCGGCAGAGGGTGCGTTGCCCGAACCACTATTAGCATAGCAGCAGAGAGTATTTCTTCTTTGAGCATTTAGATTTGGGCTACGTGGGACGTCGAAGAGGAAGCCTTATATTATACCATGCCCAGCGATGTGGCAGGTTTGTAGACTATTTCTTCTACAAGTAAGCGCTACAACTTAGGCACCCTATGGGCCCCTAGTTAACCAGTTCTCTGAAAGTTAAGTTAGTCTAGAGCATTCAGTATCTAATAGCTAAGTTATTTACTTACTTTGCGGGTGTATGGGCAGTTATAGCTGGGACGAAGAACTCGCACTTTAGTGCTACTTGTGGGCTATGGGAAATTGATGGTGTCGTTGATACAAGCGTGGCGGCACGGCAGAGTAATGGTCTATCATACTTGAATAGTAGGATTATCGTATGATGCTACCTAATTTGCCGTGGGAGGGGGCGAGGAATGTGGCTTTAGTTTTTTTTTTTTTTTGGAAAAAGGCCGTTGGATTTTAGTACTACAAAGTATCTATGTACTCGAGTAGTTTGTTTTGTCTTTGTACTGCTGCTTTAGAAGTAGACCAGACAAATTCTAGCTCCCCAATAAGAAGGTCACGTCTTTGGCCTAACCCAACCCCTGTGTACTTCACTCGTTCGTACATACTCATACTTGCCATGATGCACCTCAACCTTGGTAGCACTGGTAGCCATCAGTGACCCCCCACAGGCGAGCTACCAGGCTAGAGATCACACCAACTATTATTTCCACCCTTCATCGTATCAATATCCTGGCTCCACTAACACTAGAAACTACTATGCCCCCTGAAGGACCGACTTAGCGTAGAACCCAGAATTGAGGTCGAGTCACCCCGGTAGCACTAGATTGAGAATCCCCTCATCCACCACAGGGATCTGACCACTCTTAAAAACAAAGAGATGCCCGTCACAGGGTCTCTGGGTATTCGCACCAACGGGATTCAAGTCTTGGGGTTGTTTGGTGAAGAGTCAGTACAGGAGGGCTTGTCCAGATAGCAACTGCTAGTACCGGTACTGGGTAATACTTTCATGCATGGATTATACAACCTAGAAGCCAGGGAAAGCTTGCATCTCCCGCCATCTCACGGGCTTGTTTTCCTACCCCGGGAACTTTCTGAAGACCCCAGCGATCTTGCGATCAGCTGTGGCCCGGCACAATTTCAGTCCTTAGGCAACGAGATAAGACGGGTGATAGATGAATCATCAGATAGGGGCCTAACATAAACCTGATGACATTTAATGCGGTCATCCGTTTGTGAGATTGCCATAGCGGTATAATTTTCAAGCAATAAGGATTTCCTGAAGTTCCACGATTCATAGACAACCTTTAGCTACAGTATCATATCGGTTGCGGTGGCCTAAGATCTAACTTAACTTAGCGGGTTACTACACTCCAACCGGCTAGTCCAATTCATGACTCCGAAGCCAGCCTTGCCCGTTCTAAAGTCTCTGGATAAAAGATTTCCCTGTTAAGCCAAGGCTACAATCTTATTACCTAACTTACACCTAATCTAAATACAGTCTAGCGGTCAGAACGAAAGCACCAAATCCCCTGGAACTACATTCTAACCCAATTCTAAAAACTTGGACCTCAAGTCGCAGTCCGAGCAAAGCACTATCCGTACGTGTTTCGTCTCATTGAAAGAATTCCTATGACTAACTTAGATCTAGCTCCCGGCCCAAATCCCACTCATGCCTGCCATAAAAGCAAAAGTAGGAGTACCACTTCAGGCCTACCAGACTTGGCGCTCCCTGAGGAATCTACCAAGCTCTGTTTTGCCTACCCAGGAAAGACTTGGCTTAGGGGAGTGTGTGCGATTGAGAAGGAAAATTCCGAGGGTATAATTGGGCGAGTGATTATCTATGATTGTGGTTATTTGACATGAGGCTAGTTGGTACTGTACCTGGGCGCCGTGAGGAGTGGTATGTCACGAGATACCCCTAAACCACAAGGGATTTCTGTTTTTTTTGGAGCGGTTTTAATTTCGGTTTTGATAAAGCGAGCACCCCCAAGCAGCTATAGCATAATTTCCCCCTTGCTAGATCACGACGGCAATGCTTGCTGTGGGATTCGAGGGAAAGAGCTCTAATTGGCAAGGAAATGTCTACAGCGCTACTTCCCAACCAATTGACAAACTCCTCACACGATGCCACCCTTAGAATCCCATTTAACCGGGAGGCGCTCCCACTCCGAAGCCAGCACTCCCCCCCTCGCTCCCTGAGCAACGTTCCTCATGACCACTGCACCGACATTATTCGGCATAGCCAGTCGAGTCGGTTCTGTTTCAGTGTCTCAAGCTCCCGCTGCCGTGTAAACAGCTTCGCCGGTTACTCCTCTATCTCTTGCTCCTGCTGACTCGGTTACCCCGCCTGCCGCTGGCACATCTCCTGCCGGCCTCCTTCCGGCTCCCTCGCCTCAAGCTTCACCCCAGCCGCAGGCTAGATCTGCTTCGGCCCTTTCCCGTCCTGTACCAGGGTGGGCAGTTCCTACCTCGACTCTAGCTCTAGCCCTAGAAGGTGCCAATGCTCCTGGCACGGCTGCTCCTGGTGGTATTGCCCTGGTGCTGCTGCTCTTAGTACTGCCCCCCTAGTACCAATACTCCGGGGCTAGATACCCCACAGTGTGGGGCGTCCTCCTCCCCAAGACACAAATGTAACATCCTCTCTCCCCTTCCCTATTCTCGCTGCCAAACTAACCCTCTCCTACTGCCAAGGAGGGTGCACCTACTGCTAGCAACTCGGGCTCTCGGGTCTTGGGCCGGGCCCACCAAGACGTTAAATTTACCGTCCCTGGCCCCCCTGGTACGAGGCGGCCGGCGGGAGACTCTGCGGTATGAAGGCTAAGGTTAAGATTGTCTCTGGGCCGACTCTAAGAGCTGGGGTCACGGCGGTGGCCCTGGGTAGACGCATGGGGTGTGTGGAGCCGAAGGCATGTTAATGAGGATTTCTCCGTAGCCGGGTTGTCGAAACTTACGAGTGTACAGCATGAGGCTGCAGTGAGGATTAGGTAAGTGTCCTTTCAAGAAAATAAGGTTTTCGTAGGGACTGCTGCTCTGGCGGTTTCTATAGGGAATTGGGTGCCGTGTAAGAGAGGTTTTGGGTCTGCCGAGCACTCCCGGGGTATCATATTATCTTCTCGAGTATAGGGATGTTGAGGTCGGGACCGAATAAAATGCGTAGTTTGAACGCACTCTGCTATTTGACTGTTACTGAACCCCGATGGCGAGTTAGCACTTTGTTATACTTTGGGATGAGGTGTTACTGGCGTACCAGATTCCTCTTATATCAAATATTGCATTTAATATCTATAGATTAAGTTAATGGATAACCGTCCTAATTGAAGTCGTATTAATACATTAAAGACTCACCTTCTATACATCTACAGTAATCTCGCGCGGATATTCGACATGAATTGGCGCGAGTACAATACTCTACGATCCCGTACCTAAAAAGCAAACTATCATACAATCATCACGAGTGCTAAGCCCTATATCTTATCATCATGCCACACCCGAAGTTGACAAAAAAAGCCACTAAACCCTCATACAAACTTATTCACCGAATAGCGTAGAGCTGTTAATTATTGCCTATTGTTTAGTGTTAGAGGGTAGAGGTGTATCCCAACCCGCCTGGTTCCCGCCGAGCGAGGCGGGCAGCGATCAGTATTCGCTCTTCTTTTTTCAAAACCTTCGGCACCGGGGGGACCGACACCACAATCAACGTTTGGCTCATGGAGCTCGACTTCGAAGTTAGGTCCAAGGCTCCCAAAAGGTTTGTTGTTTGCAGCCCCCCCCCCCCGAACCACCCAGATATAAAAGCCAAATGCCTGACTGCTGAGGGCCGTCCATCTGTAACCATTGACCCCCTTACACTTAGCCCTGTCATTGATATATCTGTTTGCAATGCTTAAGCTTAAACTAGAGCTTCTCCAAGGTAATCAATTAAGAAAACATCAATATTTCGCCAAATTCGATGTCTGTTGAAGATAGAGAAAGGCTCGCGAACAGCCCCTCTTCAATTCCAACCCTTTGCCCTCCCTCTATACAACCATGCAGAAGGAGAAATTGGGTTGGCAAACTTCCTCTAGCAAAAATCTAGTGACGCTCCAAGGTGAGGGTACAGTAAACTATTATCACACAACATCACTCGAGCGGGAACGGCCCATTGCCCACCCTACTGTGCCTTCACACCAACTATTGACTCAGTATCATACCTTCCACCTAAGAGCGCGATTTGAGTACACTAAACCTGCCCACAGTACCGCGTGCACTGGATTAACCAAAGAGCCTCCAAAAGCTAATGATTACTGTCATCCGGCACGCGCTCAGACACATGAATCTCCTCCGGGCTACCTTCAAAAGCAAGCCACTCCAAAGGCCCCTCCAGCTCTTACTGTGCCTTAGAGCGTTCGTTCCAAACACTGCCCTCCTTTGCTAACCCTTAACATTGCTTCTACTGTAGAGCTCTACAAGAGTGACTTCGCTAACGCGATATATAATACCGCATTAAAATACCATAGTCAGACCTCCCCTCTCCCGCTCAGCCATCCACGCCAACACCCCAACCCAACAAGTATTCAAGTAAGGCACTCCATCGCCGAAGCCCCCATCTCAACTCCACTTTTAAGTTAGCTCATACCTTTGTAGGTAACATCTGGGCTACCCCTCGAGACTCAGAGACCAAAGGGCACAGTGCTCACTACTCTAGGCTGGCGGTCGGGGAGAGCAAGACGTAATTTCGCAGTTAGTTAGTCATTGACTACAGATGGGGTAACGGGCTGCTGGTCTTACGGGGAACTATGGGGACAAGGACTTATTAGGAATTAGACCAGGCAAGTTCCCTAACGGGCTGCTAAGACATAGGTCACCGGGAGTAAGGGATGTAACTGTACTGCGCTGAGCGAGTAGGTCCGCTTTCGCCAGTGAAGTATTGGACAAGGAGAAATCATACGGTATCACTCGTGCAGGAACGCCAGCCAACACCAAATACAAACCTACACTATCCAACCCCCTTCTCATAAGAAAGAAAAGGTTGATGTGCTGGGTTGATAGAAGTGAGATGCTACAGTTTAGCGGTTGGTTTAATTCATGATGGGCTAGATGAATGGGGGTGGCCGAGTGTGTGGGATGTAGACGGTGTTTCGGGGGAAGTGGAAGGGATATGGAGCGGCCCACATGCGATTGCGGGATAACAAGGTATTTGGGGATGTGTGGGTTGGGCAATGGAGTTCAGGAGCGCTTGTGTTTCAGCTTGAATAGTGGAGATTGGTTCGCCATCTATCTTAGCCATGCTCTTTAGGGGGTCGTATTTGAACCACTCGCCGCTCACAGTTCACCCTCAACCTACAAAACAGACGCCGGGTGACCCCCATGACTGCTCCTGTCCTACTACCAAATGCATCATCCTCAAAGTTTAATATTAACTATAGTGTATATAGTACATATAACCCAGGCAATAGATATCCAGAACCAAACAAGAAAAGCAAAACACCGAGCAATTCTAACCTTACCACTTTGTATGAACAAGTACTAGTAAAACAAACGACACTGTAAGAACTAGAACAACCGAGCCGTGTGCTACATAGTTGAAAATTCCCTACTTTGGGGGAGGGGCGAAAATACAGCAAAAATAGAGCTACTCAGCCCCTCTGAGACAAATAATAAAAAAAACAGAACTTACTAGAGGAGGCAGCCCAATAACATAGCCCTTAATCCGATTATTCTAATTTTTAAGGTAATTGAAAGATATCTGCACTGCCAACCCTTCGCGCGAGCTGAAGAAAACTTATGAACTCTTAAATTAGCACGTATAGCGCACTAATCTATACCCCGACCATCGTCAGCATAACCCCAACCTAAAACGTAGGAGGGAATACATACCATCGAGAGCCCCCAAATCATCGATGACCAGAACATAATGTTATTAAACATCTTCTGGCTCTTCATGAACTCTGTCCTCTGCACCACGATGATGGGTAATTGCATCATCTGACACACAAGGCCATAGCCACGGAGTTTTTTGGTAATGCAAAACATGACAAGCTCGTGGGCGAGTGCTGATATCAGGAAGGTAATAAGTGTAGCGATAGGGCGAGACATGTGACGGCGGGAAACGCCATAAACATGACGTTGGAGGAAGCGGTGGACAGGGATATTCCATTCCCGGGAGAATTCGAGCCAATCGGTGGAGTTCCTGATCGAAAGTCATTCAACAATCCTTTAGAAACCCAGCTCAAAGGTGGACATACCACCAATCAGAATAAAAATGCCTATCAGCAAAGCAGGTAATCTCCGCAAATGCTCCAAGCACGTACTCAAATATCACCAAGAACACCAAAAGGAAGGTGACCATAAATGGAAACAACAGCAGACTGATGCTTTCCAGTAGAATCAGAGCAATATCCGGATAAGCATCAACACTCTCTAGCCGGGTGGCCGCTTCGGTCATCTACAATCCTGAATTAGCAAAAGGATACTAGAGGGCATGGGTGAGAACCTACGATAGGTAAAATAAACTCCTCGCTCGTTACGGTAAGCAGAAAGATACAACCAAACACAGCGGCCGCCTTTTCGGCAACCTTACCCCAACGAACGCTATTCTGGAGATTAGCACGCCATATGCCATCCACAAGGCTGGTCACAAACCGATCGGTCCGGGGGTAGCTCAATTCATAGCATAGAGTCGGACAGAAGAGGTAATCGACGAAATTATGCAAGGTCAGGTTCTTGGGATAAGTCACTCTTCCAGAAGGACTAGTGACCTCGAAGGCTAATGCTTCGCGGAGGTCTGCATCCTCAGCCGGTTCCACCTTTGTATTGTTCTCATCGAGCGCTCGGAGCCTCTTATGACATTCCGAGAGATGTCCGCAATAGAACGAATACGAGTGCATCTAAGCCACAATCAGTACCCTACTACGAGAGGCAGTAGAAAGGGCCTAGAACCTTCATGAGCATAGTGAGAGAGTGAAGCGTGAAAAACACCTGATGAGTCCTGCCAGCCCATGTTAGCTCAGAAACATCACCTTCAGCGTCAAGTAACACCACCATACCATTGCCACTCTAGATGGAACGGGAGATACACCCAGGCCACCAACCAGACCGCCTGCAGCGCGTGCTGAAACATATACCCACTCCCGCCCCAAGACCACTTGTCGGTCGAGAATGCCTGCTGCAACGGTAAACAAACAATCGTGCTCAAAAACATGAACAAGTCGGCAATAGCAAGCTCCAACGGGGCCTTGGTAAACATGCTAAAAATCGAAGTCCTCAGTACCCTCCGAGTATCCTTAAGATTCCTCAACGCTGTAGTAAGCACCATAATGAACAACCCGATCCAAAACAACGTAAAGAACCCCCGGAAATCGCGATGCTGTGACTGAGGGTCGAAATGCGAGACACGGCTCTCGTAGTCTACGGTTGGGAACATTCGCCGCCGGCGTTCCCGGCGGGCATGCTGTATTGAGTGAGCACTCGGAGGTGCATCCTCAGGAATTGGAGTAGTTCGTCCGCTAACACAGAAAAGGTTAGAATCGCCCCCATTACTTTTTTCCCACCGGCGGTGAGGGCAGCGACCTGGGAGTGGACAAATAGCTGACCTGGAAAGTACTGACGAAGTTTCGCTTTCCAAATGAGCTGGAGCAGGCTTCAAGTGAGCTTCCCCATTTGATTGCTCCTTCAGATTCTGCGCGGTCCCGTTGCTAGATCGAGCGCGCAGGGTGCTCTCCAATGAGTCGTTGTTGACGCTGGCGGAGGATGAGGCTAAAAATGAAGATATCTTCGTCTGGGATTCCATCTTGCGACGAACAAGGAAGATAGGTTGCGGGGTGGTGAGAGTAACTTAGCGGTGTTTCAGGACAAGATGCCAGTGTCGGGTGCCAAGGAAAAGGAAACTTAAAGGAGAAAGGGGGGGTTGATCATAGTAAACCCTACAAGCTGCATTCACGGCATTAACTTTCCTGTAAATAGGGAGGAAGAGAAAGGAAAACAGGAGGAAGGGTAGAACAAAGATAAATACCGGCAGTCCGTTGAGCATCCGTCCGCTCAAGCTGATATAATATATATCAGGGGGAGGAATAAAGGGACATGTATGAATATAATAAGGCCAGGGATTGATTAAAGAGTTGAGACGTGAGCAGGACCTGGTAAGAGAAAGGGGTGGAAAGAGGCTCAAAAAGAAGTTTCATCCCCCCGAACTTACTTGTTTGTTGATACAAAAGTCAACTGCAGGCTGACGTAATTGCAGTTTCTCGACGACAAAGCCTCTACCATCATCCATACTTGATGCTACTCCGCCATCTTAGGAGCGGGTTACCGACACTGGAGCCAATGCCTCATTAATCGATTCCAATCCGGGATTTCCACAGAGATATGAGCCTCTTTCCTTCGTTGCCTCTTTTGCATGGAGATGATAGTCATCATTACTAGATTGGATCCCAGAGGTGGCTTTACAAGGACTTGAATATCAAAAGTTTCTTTCAGTGCGGTAAAACACACTGCCAGTACTGACTACTGCATTGTTGCACTTCCGATTACACACTTATAGCTCCCTCTTCTACAATAACGCAGCACAACACACGGCACCTGTACAGTACACTCCCATCCCGATACAGGAATAACAAAACCATCCCGACCCCGAAAAACGAGGCAGGCACCCTAACAAAGATCAGTGACCCCAGTGACCCCCAGTGACCCCAACTACACATTCCACCTACACAATGCCCTCAACGACCCCCACCGCCACTACCGCTGCCGACACAACTACCCACCTACCTGCCGCGGGAATCCTTGCCTCAACCCTCCTAACCCAGAATATCCGACAATCCAACAAAGCCTCACACCTCCCAAAGACTCTGCCAACCTCCTGCCCGCCCCTGGACCAACATGCTCTGTCCGGCGGGTTTCCCTACGGACTTTTAACCTCCATATCCGGTGTTTCGGCGACCGGAAAATCACTTGTCCTCCTCCCCCTTATCCTCACCTTGTTCGATCCACGGACTAACGCAACGTGAGAATAAAAATAGATAGCAATGCATGCTCTGACCACCCACCTCCTACTCCACTCCAATTCTTCCGCCGCATGGGTCGACACCCTGGGGACCTTCTCCCCAAACCTCCTCCAGCAAGTCGTCTCATCACGGACAAGCAACGATAGCAGAATTACATCCAACCTTCTCGACCGTGTACAGATCATGCGTGTCTTCGATATTCATGGCCTAGTGGAAGTCATAGACGAGCTCCGCACCGGCCACCTGGACCGCGAGAAGCGCCAGCGTGTAATAAATGACAGCGAGGACGAAGCCTCTGAGGAAGAGGAGCCCCCACCGGAACCCTTCAACGGCACCCGGGTAATAGTAATTGATACGATATCCCAACCCATAACCACACTAATGACCACAGGCCCCTTACAAGCGCAGGCAAGAATGGCAGGAGTAACACGCTCCCTCTCAGACCTTGCCAGGAGGTACAACATTTGCACGCTGCTACTCAACACCGCAGTTTTGAAGCCGGTAAAGGGTGCGGGTGGCAGACAGCAGATGTATACCCATACTCAGGAGGATAACCTCTCGAGCGCCTTTTCCGCCGCCACGAGTAAGCCCGCTCTCGGGAACGTATATGCGCATTGCGTGGACGTTAACATCCTGCTCACGAGGGTAAAGGCGCGAGGGAGGCGGAAGATAGGTGGCAGCGGTGGTGGGGAGAGCGAAGATATAGTTATGGAAGTGCTGAGCGATCGGACGGAGAGTAGGAGGACAGGGATGTGGGCCGCTTTCGGTATTGTCGGTATTCCCTTCGACATCCTCAGAAAAGAAAAGGAAAGGGAGAAAGGATAGCAGGAAAATATGAGTGGACTAACAAAGAGCGGATAGGAGGGGGTGAATTTGGCTCCGAGGGTGCCGCCCCCACCAGAGGAAGCTCAGGCCCAAGTTAGCTAGCGAGTCTAGAAGACTACGCACGAACCGTCCACAAGTCATGGCTGGGCTAACTAACTGCACCCAGAAAGCCAAAGCGAAGCTCTAAGCCCAGCAAAATATAAGCTCGTGCTAAAGACCCATACTGCTATCCTGCCAACTAGCCTGGCTTACTGAGTTATATACACCCACTTACTTGCGAGTATATCCCTAGATAGTGACCACGAGTTAGATTAATCGTTATAAAAAAAGAATCTAGCGCAACCCTTTACTAAGTGAAATATCATCTGCGTATCCCTTTACGATTTATTTTTACACCAGGAATCCCCCAAGCACCAAAGCATCTCAATTCACACCTATAAATGCGAACCTAGTTTCACACACACACCCCTCCTATCCCCAGAGATTAGCCGCCGCCCTATCACACATCCCTAGCTATCTGAAATGAACCAGCGACTACCGGACGGCCAATACTCACCATACTCAAAACCCACATTGTCTTACCCGACTACAAGGATCTAACTTAAACTCGTTCTTCCATCACCTCCTTCACTCTTCCCCCCCAGCCCCAATGGGACTCATATCCCAGCGATGGCAAACTTCCCTCGCCCTATTGCAGCTTTAGAGTTCCAGGCCCTGCTCGAGTCATTTTTCTATTAAATTTTCATTTAGTATCTTGTTCCCCGCCACTTGCACTTCAGAACAACGGCCCGAGTGATACCTAATGCCCCAAGTGTCATACACCCTACTGCAACATACCGGCATATATATCCTACAAAGAGATCCAGTACCAACTCATTAGATCGATCCTCTAACACTAGCACTAATCATTTATCAATATAAAAATGTTACAATGGAAGGGAGGAAATATCACGAGAAAAATTATCTTGACTGATGGAAGGGTATGGCGAGTGGGTTATTGTTATTGTTGAAGTTAATGCTATATCCTACAGTATGTTGATAGTGGCACCATTGTTAGGTAAGAACACCAATGGTACCGAACAATGTGCTATCATATTATGTAGCTCAGAATTCTCTACTGTAGAAAAAGGGAGCGAAAAACACGACAAAAAAAGAGCTGCTCAGCCGCTCTGAAAAACGACATGCAAAAAAAAAAGCCAAAAAAAAAAACCACCAGACCTTACCAGAGGAGGCAAGTCCAACGACAATGGCATATAGTTCGTTTATTACAGTTTTTACTGCACCCGTATTCTATTTATATGAAACCTCATCTATCCATAAAAGCAGTAAGTTGGAAGACTAGACGTGGAAGCACTTTTCTAACATAGTTTTTTTGGATGTATCATAACGGTTCCTGTAATCCTTAAATTTGGGCTTAGCTTGACCTGTCTTTCCCTTTTTTTTCCCACGATATAAGGATTAGGCATTGCCTATTCTCTTAGGGATAGCGGGTAGGCTTTAATAGGTAGTACGTTATTATGCTCTGTTAAGTAGTTCCTTTGATTTCACGGGCCCATTTACTCTTGCTTCTTATAAGAGTGAATTTTGCTCTACAAGTATAATAAGATCATGGAAGATTAGTTGTAAGTATGGTCTGCGGAATCTCCCTTAGTTAGAACCCCGTTCTGCTACTAGTTAACTAACTTGGAGATTTTTGCTAAGACTCTAGCATGATTAGCATCTTAGTCTGGGCGTTCTACAAGTACAGGTAATTAAGACCCATAAATGGATTGATAGTATGCCGGGATAGATTACAATAGCTTTATGAAACGCCATGGAGGCCCTGCCTCCCCGGCGCGAGGTGCCAAGCCACCTCGTTTCAGTACTTTCCACCCATCTGGCAATACGGTACGGTAGTTGAGCAGGTATCATGGCCTAACCAGTCTCTGGCAATGTGATACTTTTGGCCAACCAGAGCGCGCTATAAGCGCTACACTCAATCGCAGGATTGTACTCGAGTACCATACGCGCACACACCATACCAAGAGGCACCTTGCCGGAAAGTAGCATCACGAGAATGAGGCAATGATTTTATTCCCCACGAGTACTGACAGTGAGAGCCGACAAAGGAAATTCACGAAGCCTCTACAAAACTACCCGCGGAGAAAACCATAAGAGAAAAAAAAGAGAACTTCATTTCATATCTCATTTCATACAAAGACCCACATGAGAACTTTTTTTTTAACGCCTAAGTGAACAGGACAGTATCTAGAACTCGCAAGAACTACAAACCATACCAGCACACTACCTTTAACCCATTTATTTCCTAAAGCGGTAATGTCAGTAAACCTATCAATTTTAAAAAGGCTCAAAGAGGTACTCACTTGGCACCAGCCTTCTGTGCAGCCTTGGTGACCTTTCCGGCCTTGTCGATCTTGGTGACAGACTTGATGACACCGACGGCCACGGTCTGTCTCATGTCACGGACGGCGAAACGTCCAAGAGGAGGGTACTCGGTAAAAGCCTCGACGCACATAGGCTTGGAAGGAATCATCTTTACGATGGCAGCATCACCGGATTTGATGAACTTTGGCGAATTTTCAACAGATTTTCCGGTACGACGGTCAATCTTCTCAATGAGCTCGGCAAATTTGCAGGCAATATGGGCGGTGTGGCAGTCAAGAACTGGGGCGTATCCGTTTCCGACCTGGCCGGGGTGGTTCATGAGAATGACCTGGGCATTGAAAGACTCTGCACCCTTGGGAGGGTCGTTCTTAGAGTCGCCGGCAACGTTTCCACCTAGTTAATGTTAGCTAGCATCAAGCAAACGCAGAGCAAGAGTACTCACGTCTAATTTCCTTTACGGAGACGTTCTTGACGTTGAAGCCAACATTGTCGCCGGGGAGACCCTCAGTAAGCTGCTCGTGGTGCATTTCCACAGACTTGACTTCGGTGGTCACACCAGCCGGGGCGAAAGTAACGACCATACCAGGCTTGATAACACCAGTCTCGACACGACCGACAGGGACCGTTCCAATACCACCAATCTTGTAGACATCCTGGAGAGGGAGACGAAGGGGCTTATCAGAAGGACGGCTTGGGGGTTCAATAGCATCAATGGCGTCAAGGAGGGTCTTTCCAGAGGACTTTCCAGCCTTGGTCTCCTTCTCCCATCCCTTGTACCAAGGGCAGTTGGAGGAAGAATCAATCATATTGTCACCTAGGTATCATTAGCAATTGATACAAGTGAATATAAGAACAGGAAGACAAACCGTTGAAGCCAGAGATTGGGACGAAGGCAACCGACTTGGGATTGAAGCCGACCTTCTTGATAAAGTTGGAGGTTTCCTTAACAATTTCCTTAAAGCGATCCTCGGACCACTTGGTGGTGTCCATCTTGTTGATAGCAACGATAAGTTGCTTGACACCAAGGGTGTATGCAAGAAGAGCGTGTTCACGGGTTTGGCCATCCTTGGAGATGCCAGCTTCGAACTCACCAGTACCGGCGGCGATGATAAGGACAGCGCAATCAGCCTGGGAGGTACCAGTGATCATGTTCTTGATAAAGTCACGATGTCCGGGGGCATCTATTTAGAACGAAAGAAAATTAGTATCTCATCTGGGGAAAATTTCAATTTGAACCGGCAGAAGTAGGCGGTGGGGTAAGATGCGGGGCATATTCACCAATGACAGTAACGTAGTACTTAGGAGTCTCAAACTTCCACAAAGCAATGTCAATAGTGATACCACGCTCACGCTCTGCCTTCAATTTGTCCAAAACCCAGGCATATTTGAAGGAACCCTTTCCGAGTTCGGCGGCTTCCTTCTCGAACTTCTCGATGGTACGTTTGTCAATACCACCGCACTAGATATATGGATTACGATGGTTAGCCATTTGTTCAAATCGATTGAGATGAAACGAATTTTTCACATACCTTATAGATCAAGTGACCAGTAGTGGTGGATTTTCCAGAATCGACGTGGCCGATAACGACAACGTTAACGTGAGTCTTTTCTTTACTATAAGAGAGAAGGGATGTCATTAATAATAATTCCTAGGAAAACTTACTCTATATCGAGCAGGCACTAGAAAAGAAATCAAGGAGGCGAGGGAAAAATAGAACAAAGAAAGGGAATCAAACTTACCCCATTGTGTATGGAAATGTGAATGTGTCGAAAAAAAGAAGATGTAGAGGTTTGAATTACTCAGAAGAACGTAGACTTTGTTCGGTATGCTTTTCACAATATAATAATTAGCAAGGAGAGCGTGGGTGATGAGAGGGAAGGCAAGTTGTGGTGTAAAAGGGAGGAACTCACAGTGACAAGGAGAAAAGGAAAGGAGAAAGAAGTGGGTAGTGGTAAGTGGGAGGATGGTCTTTAAAGGAGAGGGGTAAATTTTCTTACCATCCCCACCTTCCGGTGGGTCTTGGCATTTTGTGACTGGGAGCCACGGTGGTAGATGGTGGCCCTTGAAGTTTTCAAGCAGGGCTAACCTTTTTTTTTCCCTCTCTCCCTCTTCTCATCCTACGAATTTTTCTAAACCCTCCCATAATAATAATAACAATAACAGGACAACCCACACTGGAATTTGCGTCGCGCAGATTTGACTGGGCTGAAATTCCTTGCCGCACTTACAGGGTTAGCTAACCTATTTCGGGCATGTAAGTGGGAATTTTTTTTCCAACGTCCTCTGTTTGGAGGGGTAGTTCTGGGAGCAAAGAGGGGTAGCGCCACTTTCGATATGCTGATCTCGGATAGGAAAGAAAGAAAAAAAATCTTCAACCTCCTACCGTTTATTGCTCATACGCACCCAATAATACAATCAAACATACCGGTAGCACAGTACTAGCAAGTCTACAGGCCACGATACAGCACTAACGTGTCCCTAAACAGAGTGCAGTAAATAAGAAAGGGAAAATCTCCAAGCTGGCAAAGAAAAAATATTTATACTTTCTCCTACAAACTGTATAACCCCGCAGTGAGCAAACCATGAGACAGAATCGTAAAATAATTTTCCTCCTCCCTAGAACCGGCAGATCAAAGTAGGATACTGTATCCTTCGACACCATACCGCACGCGCTACGGTATGCTATCTCTCTCCCTCATATCAATCCGGCAATACCCGCCCTGAGTATCATCAGAAGGGAAACAGGAAGTGCACTGACCACATCCAGTCCTCAGTATGACTCTGAAAACCATGGCCAATGGCATCCTTTCCTTCCTGCCGTGCTGGCATACCCGATGCCTTCGGTCGACTACAGCACAGTACAGAGGCTGACGGAAAGTGATGAGTGCTCTGTGGCGGTGCGCTCTCATACCAGAGCCGGTAATTAAGCTAGATGCAACGCCACAGAGTACCATCACTTTCCGTCACCCCTCCTAGAGTACTGCAAGCACCGACATCACTAACAAAAGAAAAAACGAAAAAGACCCAGTTGATCACCTTCCTCTCCAAATGCGGCAAGTACTCGAACGTGCGCATAAAATCGGAGAACATAACCCTTGTCCATGGAGATTCGCACGGGATCAACAGAGACAGTTCTGTCCAGTACCGTAAGCATCTGCCTGACTGCCCGTCTCACATTATCATAATACCCACAACCTCCCAGCCCAAGATACGCTCGGGATGCTCGAGCAGATACTGTACCGCATAACCCGACGAGATTCATCTGCCGCTGCCATAATTCGTCAATACAAGAGATCTCCTTACAGTGCAGCACAAACACCTTCACTTAACCCTTCATGGCCAAAAAACCAGTCCTATTTTAGACCCTTTTGAACAACAACATCACTCGTTGGAAGTTTCACTTTTAACATACCGTACTATGCAGTACCGTAGGGTGCTAGCGGCAGACGAATCTTGCCAGATAATGCCGCAAGCTGGATGGGCGGCTAGACAGCCACCATCTCGCTGGAGAGTGCATTAGTCTACCGTACTGGTACCGGTACCGGTACCGGTACCCTAATCCGCATCTCAATCACTCATTCTAGCCCGAGCAATACACAAACCAAACCACACTCCACCGCACCGCACCGCATCCGCACCCGCAATCCGCCCACCCCGCCACTTATCATGGTATCATATCATACATATATACACCCCACCGGCATAAACTCCACCCACCCCAGCAAAAGGCTCATAATAGAAACTAGAGTTCGAATTGGGGTATATTATTCCACGCCTAGGACTAGATATCTTCCCTCCCTTCCCTAAGTTACTCTCCACCCTCACCTAACCACAGGTGCTGAGGTGTGAATCAGACACTAGGAGAAACTAGCATTGATATCAGTTTTTGTAAGAGTATCTTGCAACAGCGGGTTCTGGTTGTGATTGTATTTGAAGTGTTGGCTGGGTTGGGGATGAGTGGGTATCGTAGGTGTTTGGAAGGAGGTTTTGGCTATTGGTGCTCGATTCTTGCTGGAAGATATGCTGCACTGTCTGCTGTATATATTATGACATCGTTAGTGCTTACGTTTATATACTCATATCAGTACTGAAGATGGGAAAGGCATCCGCAAGAAGCTTCGCATGCGTCATCCCTTCCTGAGCTTCTATCTGCAATTGACATGCATAAACAATCTTGACTTTTCCAGTCTGTCCATCCCGCCCCCCACCCCACCCCCGCTCACCAAATCGTGAAGGAAAACACGGAACAAGATAGAATAGGAAACAAACAAAACGAATAACTCCATTAGACGTAAGTTAGTATACATCTGCTCTCCAATCCCCATAACGAGCGAACCCTTCCAATCCCCCTTCCAGCTACTTGACTAATCAACTTTATACATAAACAAAAAAAAAAAAAGCAGGATATATATCAAGCCATCCCCTTCCTAATTTTTCTCATTTCTCCCTTTCCTTCATCTTCCCACCCCACCCCCGCTTTCCAGACAGCTAGTTAGACTACTCTCACCGCCCAGCTAAAGCATCACTATAAAATGCTGGCACATACTGCGGTATGAACGTGCCATATAGCTCATCCAACTGCGTTCTATAGTAATCCCTCGCGTCCGCGAGCGCCTCCTTGATTATTCGCAAGCGCTCGGCTGATGTCATCATTTGTTTGAAGCTTCCAAAGTCAATAACGCCATATTCAAGATAGATAGATGAAGTAGGGGGTGGTATACTTAGTGATTGTGAAATCTCCTCTGACGTATAGCAAATGCTGCGCGAACCTCGCGCCGCCCATGTAGTCACACAGTTCCCTTAGCCAGCGACTAGCGGTCGCAAGGGTAACGAAAGAATTCGCCGATTTAGCCATGGGCATGTCTGTCATAACATGACACTATGCTCCCCACCCAATCAGCTTCCTTCCCCAGCCCATCCCTCCACTCTTTGAAAGGGGACATACCAAAACCTCAGAAGCCTTAGTCCTAGCATCCTTCCCCCTAAAATGCTTCACGAGGCCGTCAAAGACGATGTGTAAATGGTAAAGGGCAACGCACTGTAGCGTCTTCTTCTCATGTTCGTTGTCCGTCTCACTATAGCACCGCACGAGCCCGAGGAGGAAGCCGGCGTACGGCTTCGCGCTCTCAGGTACCTCGGCGAGCACGGGATCCAGCGGGTTGTATTCTACAGCCGAGATGCGCGCAAGGATGACCTGGATGTCGAAGTCGGCTTGCTTGAGGTCCATTATCGACTTTGCTTTATGAGCTATCAGGCGGTCGGATTTTTCGGGTTTAGTGCGGGCTGCTGTCTGCTCTTTCTCAGTTTCACATATCCCATCGTTGATGGATGGAGAGATGGAGGAGGAGGAGGGGTGGACTTACACTAGGGGTCTCCGGCGGCGTCGATACTCCTCCGCCAACACCACTACTACCTCCAGCGCCAGCAGCACTCCCAGCGCCCGAGCCTCCATGCGGAACAACAAGAACTCCATGTGCGTCTCTCACTCCTTCAGTAATTATCCCCGCGCCTGAGGCTGGACATGCGCCCTCCAGCGATGCCGCGTCCTTCATCAGCGCCGATGTGTCCAGCTTGGTTGTATTCAAAATCAACTCCGCTATTCCAGGAAGACCGAGTCTGTAGAAACGCAGTGCTAGTGATGACTGCTGGGCCGACCATGAGTCCACGGGCGGAGGGGGACGTGATGCAGGGCGCTGCATCTGGCCGGGTGGTGGGGGAGCTGGAGGATCGGGCGGGGAGATCTGCCCGAATGGTGAGCTGAGGAAGGAGTCCATTGGGTGCTTCGTCTTTGAATTTTATTTTATTTATCTATTGCAGTGTAAGGCTGCGGTTGATGATGCTGATAAACAGAGTGAGCCAGGTTAGAAATCGAAGAGGTTAAAGTAAGTATGAAGAAACCTGGAACCTTTTTTTCCAACAGAGCACTGCAACCAACTCAACGAACGAACGAATCGCGAGCGTAGTGTGCTGTAATCTATCGCCTATCTTTGTCGTTCTCGTTCCACTTCCTCTCGTCGACGTTTACGGACCGAACTCAAGAGGTTGGTTCTACCTTGTGCGCGCCAAGGGACCCGATCAAACAAACTTTAAATTAAATAAAGAGCCGCAGGCCACTCCCTCTCCAAAAAAAAAAAAAAAAAAAAAAAAATGAACAATAAATTGAATAAAAAAAGCCGAAACTAAAGAATTTGAGGAAAGAAAGTACCGGCACGGACTTTATCTGCTGCGTAGACCCATCTAATACAAACATTACCTGAGCCCCCCTGCCTGGCGCCAATAGCAAAGCATGATAAGCAGAGAAATAAACACGGCTGGCAAGCTCTCACTCACCCCCTCCCATAAGTTATAATACATGTGAAACCTCCGAGCCACCAACGCATGGACGGTGCGCGCGGCGCACTCTATTCATCTTTGGTTCACCCAGATCTTCTCGCCTGCTCAGACTACCCTCACGCCAGGTACGGTAGGCAGTGGGTATTATAGCTTAGCGTACTGCACCTCCCTGCTAGGTGGTCACCAAAAATTCCATGGCCCATTATCAAAAACCTTCTTCCTCTTATCTATGCTTTTAACCTACTGAGCATAAAGTGGTTTTCCAGCTGAAATTGTTTTCAACTGGGCAGCCTTGGGGCCCGTCGCTTCACCAAAGTTGGCGTAAAGAACTGGTGTTAGACCAAAACTTTCTAAGCTGGCGCTTTTTATATATATAGCAACACGACTCGTCCCCCGGAAATTTTCGTCTCTAAAATCAAAAGATGAACAGGGATAGAAGCAGCTAAAACCTGGGTATCATAGGAAAAAAGCGTTGGGACATCCTGTGCGAGAGGAACTATAAGATAGAGATATGTATATAGAGAGAAATAGATATCCGTGTTCCAAAGGTTAAACCTTCAGTGCCGTGCAATGGCTGGGTGGCCGGCCGGCATACATTTTCAATCCTGTTGTAAATGATGGGATAAAACAGGACCCTCAGACAGACACACAAAAGCTCCCAGAAATGTCATACTAGGACATCTAGATAGACATCTCTTTGGCACAACCTGTTGTATTAGAGACTGGATGGCGATATTGGGCAAGTTCCATTCATATACAAAGCGAGTGATAACCTATGCGTGCTCGATCACGGTGTTGCCAAATGGCGCCTGGGTTTGTAGTGCTAACCTGGCACCGGAAGCTTAGTTAATCCATGAGGTATGATAGAAGTGTGGGTGGTATCATTTATCGGAAGGTACAATATCTAACTCAACTTGACAGGCAGAAGAACTCAAGAGAAAAAAACTAGCAGGTATCATCTAGGCTATATAATGGTGTGTATCGCTTTGTCATGAGTATTGTACCAATAGTCCATCCCCCCCACCACCTCCTCCTCCCGACTCACTTGTGTGCTTTCCAACAACCCCCTTCCTACCATATACTCACTCCCGAAAACGAATGAAAAGAGACGAAAGAGGGAGGAAAGAAGAAGAAAAAAGCCACCTTATATTACAAAATGTATTTGCACAATACTAGCTAAAATGAAAATAAAGAAGAGAAAAAGCTACCTCTTCCTCCTCAACCTCTCCAAATCAAACCCTTCGTCCACATCGGGAGTCCATGTAGCATCAACTTTAACACCATCATCCACACCGTTTGGCCCTCCTGCACTACCTCCTCCCCCACTGCCTCCGCCTCCATGATTAGAATTGGCATTCCCAGACTTTCGGAGAGAGGCAGACACGAAGGCCGTTTTCGTTTTCGCTGCAGGGTCGTCTCCGAGCATCCAGGCGAAGCTGCTCTGAGCCAGCGACGCCCGAGGTCGGTGCGTGAGGAAGTCTGGGTCGGAGTTATTTTTGAAAGACGTCTTGACGAAGCTTCCCGGCGGGGATGTAGGCACTTTTTGTGGCTTTGGGGGAGGGACAAGACCGGGCAGCGACGGTGGGGTTGATTTTGATTTTTGGGTCGGTTGGGAGATAGTGGGGGTGGAGGTATGTGTAGCAGATGTGGATGAGGGGGAAAGGGGTCCTGAGAGGGGGGATTTGGCGACTGGAGAGGAGGGTGTTGTAGGGACTGAGGCTGCGACAGGATGCGTCTCTGGCAAAGGTGTTGCTGAGGGAGTGTAGTCCACTGTTTTTGTGCCATCTGATAGACACTCGCGAACGTGGTTTAGTCTCATCATGGATACTTTCTTCTGTTCCGTACTCAAATCGTCCCTCTCCAACTCTTCGATACTCAATTGAAGGAGCTTCTCTAGCTTCTTCCTTCTAACGTCGTCTGCCTTGAGCTTCTTACTTAGCTCCCGGCTCCTTCTTACCAATTCAGCTTCTCTAGCCGATTCTTGGGCTACCCATTGTTGGTGTTGGCTATGCTGAAAGCCCTGAACGTTCTTTTTTATATCCACCACAGCATCTCTGACTGCGCGATTAACACCCCATCTTTCGCCTTGACTAAGCATATTCTTAGCAACATCCTGTACAATACTCTCCAATTGGCCAGTTGGAAGAAACCTCGTGGATGACGTTAACGGGCTATTTTTCCGTGAAAGCTTCGGGACCCGTTGCTTTTGTACAGGAGGGGTAGGTGCACGATTAGAGTACTTGACGACAATGTGCTTTCCCCCGACAAATGTAGGATTATCTCGGATGAATATAGCATCGGCAACGAACGTTGCCGGAAGCTCAGGTGCTGTTGGTGAAGGATACCGCAGTACCAGCGTAAGAGCAGTAGAATAATCCGCCTCCATCACTAAACAGTCCCCCCCATCAGTCATACCCCGTCAAATCCTTTCGCAAATACTCACATTGCCATCGAACCCGCAAAAGCATAGCAACACAAATATGGTCCACAAGTTGAAGATTTGGGTCCTCAGCGAATAATGCATCCCAAACTTCCAGAAGCTCTTCGAAAGGAAACTCCCGACCAAACAGTAATCGAATCCATCGTCTGCATACCCATTAGCCACTTTTTTCTTTTTCTTTCATAATCCATTCGAGTAAGAAGGGTCCAAGTTCATACATTAAAAACACCTGTGGCAGGACATCCAACGCCTTTAGATGCTCAGCCAATTCTGGATCCACCGCCATGAGCAAATGCTCATGAATATATTTACTCTTTTCCACGATCGGCGAGCTATTCCTATTCTCACTCCTCCCACTCCCCTTGACGGAATCTGAGGCCCCCTCACCAAGCTCGTACCAAGCTTTCGCCGAGCGCATGATAACCTGAAATAGTGAGAACGTATCATGTTCGATAAATCGGTGATCCAGGCATTCAGTCATGACGTTCTCGTCAGCGACAGGCTTCCTTTCTTCCTCTTCCTTTTCTTCAGCATGAGTAGCTGGAGATATGGCATCACAAGCAACAACCCAAAGTATTATCGCCACAATCTCATGCATGCCCTGTCGATAGCTAACGTCCGCATTCAGCTTACAATATATGAACAGAATATTTAGCAGGGAATTCTGTATCGCTAGATCTCGAAAGTACGTATTCTCCGGCATGCACCGTTCGATATCCTGGAATATCTCTTTCCGTAGTGATTCATCTTTCCGGAATTGCTCCCAGGGGTTCTACAAAGTCAATTACCAATCGTGGGACGGTGGGAGGGAAATATTATACCTCCGCAACCTCCGCCAAAGGATCAATCCCCTCACCAAAATCTGCCGCCTTCTCGAACGGGGATACATGTACCCTTTTCAACTCTTCGAACGCCGCACGCTCACAGCGTATAGTCCTACTCCAAGCTTCCGGCTTGAATCCCGGGAATAGCAAGAACAGCTATGGTGTCACAATTAGCTTTCCTTCCCTCTCTCCTCCTGCTAACAAATTCATATGTTCGAATCGAGAAAAAATCCATTTACCCTCCAACAGACGGACCTCAACCCGACCTCACATGGACTCGGGGCGCTACCGTTACTTCCATTACTATTATGTATGGCGTCCGTGGTAGCGGTGCGTAAAGAGCTAATCGAGGAATGGCCTTTGAAGAGGGAGTCCCAGCGTTCCCTAATTGTTCCCAGCCGCCACTTGGGTTTTAGTGATTGTAGGTAATGTTGATGAAGAGGAGAAGAAAGGAAGTAGTACCTTGTTTCTTGCAGCGGCCGCATCTCGAACTGTTTTTTTATTTTATTTATTTACTCTGGGGGGGACCGTCCGTCTGAACACCCCACCTTGTCTGTGGTAGTTGGGAGGTTCTGTCTGGGGACGGGGACGAGAAGATTGAGGGGAACGCGGGGCACGCGTATGTTTCAGAACTGCGAAGGTTATCATTGAGCTTTTACTCGCAGCGGTGGGGTTGAAGTATAGGGGCTGCATGAGGGCGCTTTGGGTGGGTGAAATGGTCTGGATATCTCCCGGTGCCATATTATGTCGAGAAAAGTTATTTATCAAATTTGAATTCTATATTAACTGCATACCGTACTCGTTTTGTACTCGAACACTCTAGTTTTAAGAAGAAATAAACAATGTTGAAGCTACAACGTTTTCTAGACATTAAAAGCACTTCAAAAGGACAATCCTTCCCAATCTTATATTACAGATCAAACAGAAGCCCATCCACTATACCGGTCCCATAAAGTCCTCGCCCGTCGAGACCAATCCCTTCCCATGTTTCTCCCAAAACCCTTTGCATCCTGCATGCCCGCCCCACTCACCGTCCCACCACCCCAGCCTCTCAGTCTTCTCCTTTAGTCCTGGCAGAAGCTCATCCTTCCCCAGCCGGCAAAGTTTACACTCCCGTCTTCCGGGTCCCTTTAAAGGCTCATCCTCAAACTCTGGAATACTAGTTCCCATCGCAGCCTTCAGTCGTCCAGACCCTTCCTTCCAGAGTCGGCATACCTCCTTCACTTCTCTGTCTTCCTTCCTTTGTTGCCAAGTTGCACCCGCCCCACCGGCTAGCTTCATCCCCCCACCAGCTTTTCCCGGAAGTGCGCTCTTTGTCCGACGTTTTCGACCTGCAACAATCCTGCCGGCGACTCTGCCGATCTCGCAGACACCTTCTAGGAATTCCTTTGTCTTGTGATGTGAAAGTACTCGCTGTCGGAGAGGGAACGATAGGTCTTTCATTTTGTCCAGTAGCTGTTCCTGTGGCAGTAAAAGCAATGGTGGGAAGGCTCTTAGTAGGACCGCTACCGGAGGTATTTCTATAGGTTTTGCAGGCCGTCGGTATGGCGAGGGAGCCGGGATGGAAGCGAACGACTTGAGCGGAATACTAGGCACTCTAGGCGGCGATCCGAATGAGAGTCTAGGGGGCGAAGTAGTGCTGGGGGAGGCAACAAAGTCACCAAAGGGATCCGTATCGGAAACCTTCCTGGATCGGATATATTTTGGTTTCGGCGGAGTAGGCGGAGGTGGCGGAGAGGAACCCAAACCTCTAGAAGGCGGCGGCGAAGAGAACGCTGTCCCCGTTGTCAACGAGGGAGCAAGTACGGACCCACCACCAGTGGGAGCGGATGTGAAATCTCCAAAGTCATCATCATCCTCTTCTTCCTCCCGCTGCCGAACAACAGGCGTCGTCCCAATTCCGCCCCCATTCCTTTGAGGCGCTGGCACCGTAGCAAAGATATCGTCGAACGTAGCTATACTTGCCGGCCTCGGTGACGGTGTTATTGGCCGACCTGTAATATTCCCAAAAGTCGCAAATGGGTCCGCCCGATTCGTAGTAGTGTTCCCGTGAAAGCTAACTGGCCGCCCGGGATGAGCTAACCTCAAGACCTGAGCTGGCTTCGGTTTCTGTGTAGTCGCGGTCTGACCATCGAACAATCCCAATAGGTCGTCAAAGGTAGTAGTGTTGGTGTTAGAGCGGTGATGCCCCTGGCCGAACCCACCCGCCGCTGGTGGTGGTGGTGGGGGCGCGGAGAAGAAATCATCCAGCAGATCCTGCGACATAACTTCCGGCTTTTTATCTTGCTTGTTTTTTTTCCCCCCCTCGGCTGCAAGTGGTGCGTTAAGCTGCAAACTGTGAAGCAAGCTAAGCCTTAACCTTTAGCTTAGAAAAGTGACATGTGGGGAAATCAGGGCTGAACTCATGGCAAGCGTGGAAAAAGATGAATAACAAAGAATCACAGTCAGGTTTAGACTACCGTTCTCGAGTACAGGATCGTTTTCTTGGGCGTCACTCCCTTTCTCCTAGGGGGTTAAGTTAAGTGGAGGCTTAAAATTGCTGCCGCGAGCATTACTCAGCTGGATCGCCTTCGGGGGTAAATTTAGCTGAGAAAGAGTCCGGCGGTTCCTGAAAGACACGGTGGTTTCTTCGGTGGTGATAGTATTTCCTAAAGTGTACCAGTATGGCTCCTCCCCCACCCTTCTACTTTCACCTCTTACCTGTATTCTTCATATTTTAGTTTCTATTAACTACCGTAGGGTCATAGCTTCGACATTGGAGGACTCTAAACATTGACTTTCTTTTCATATTCTTTCGTCCTTCCAATTTCACTCTTTTTTCTCCTTTTTTATATTTTATTTTCATTTTACTTTGTTTTTTTTATTTTTAGAAAAAGCTCCTTTTCTTGTCATTTCTACCTCGACACGACAACTTTAGCTATGGCGCGCCGAAAGAGTTCCCCACGAAAGGGTGCGAAAGACCCGATTGTGGCCATTGCGGATACTGTCGCCCACAAAGCTGAGGACTCGAAGGATCATGGAAGCTCTATCTTCCAGTTAATCATCTGCGTTGGCGGGATCTACGCCTCATTGTGTGAACCCCCCTCTTCGCTCCCCTTACCTTGAGCCTAAGCTCACCACATATTCTTACAGCTTAACATGGGCCCTCCTCCAAGAGCGCATAACCACAACCCCCTACGGCGCCGACAAGAAGATCTTCCGCTCCCCACTCGTCCTGAACACTGTGCAATCCCTCTTCGCAGGTCTGACGGGCTACGCCTACTTCTCCTATTCCTCCTCCCCCGGCCAGCCCTCCCGCGTCTTCCCCAACGTCTCAATTTCCCTCCGCCTCCTACTCGTAGCGCTCACCCAATCTCTCGCTTCCCCGTTCGGCTATGCCTCTCTCCAACATATCGATTATATTACCTACATCTTGGCAAAGTCATGCAAACTCCTTCCGGTGATGTTCCTGCACATAACCGTCTTCAGACGCCGATACCCGCTGTATAAATATGGCGTGGTCTTCCTTGTCACGGCGGGTGTTGCGATATTCACACTGTACCCGGCACACCCGAAGAAGCTCAAGAAGAGCGCATCTTCGAACGGAGAGAAGAATGTGGTTTATGGGATGCTATTGCTGGGCGTGAATCTTTTGTTCGACGGCTTGACGAACACTATCCAGGATGACATCTTTTCCAGGACGCCGAAGGGGATTGTCTCGGGGCCGCAGATGATGACAGCTTTGAACACGATTTCGTCGATGTTGACAATTGGCTACTTGTTGCTTAATCCTTGGAGTACCGAGTTGAATGATGCGCTGGCGTTCGTGAAGGAGCATCCGAAGGTTGGGATGGATATCATGGGTTTTGCGGTCTGTGGTGGGTTGGGTCAGGTTTTTATCTGTGGGTTTCCCGAGCCATCTACACTGTTCGGTTGATCAGTAAGCTAATTGTGAAATAGTCCACACTCTCTCCAAGTTTGGCTCGCTGGTCCTTGTCACCGTGACTGTGACTAGAAAGATGCTTTCCATGATCTTTTCGGTTGTTGCCTTTGGTCACAGTCTCTCTAGCATGCAATGGTTGGGAGTTGGGCTCGTGTTTGGTGGAATCGGCGCTGAGGCAGAGATGAAGAGGCAGGGCGAGGCAGCTAAGAAGGCGGCCAAACAGAACGGCTATGCTAAAAAGGAATGAACGGAATTTCATCTATTAGTGGTACCTATCACAGTTCCTCGCACTCTTTGCTCAACATTGTTACAAATGTATGGATTTCAGTTACGGTTGTGTTTAGATCTTGTGTTTTTTCTGTATTTGGTAGACGAACGTAGATAGGGTCATTTTCACGAGCACAGTGAGAATTTGGTTCAGCTGTATTTGTATTTGATTTCTAGATATAAGCGACCTTTCTAGGCAAAGCAAGGGAGAACGCAGCCATTTATGCCTAGTGCCTTCAAAAATGCCAGCATCGGGGCTTCTACAAGAAGACCTCAAGGTTTAGCTCCAAGGTGGACACTGGATAGGGTATTTCGAACTTTTCAAGGACGGAAGGATGCAAACTAGAAAAGTTAGTATAGCTAAATGCTAATGTGGGCATCATGTATTATCACTCACATCCCAAAGGTCCCAACACATTGCCCTTTGCCATTCCTGTGCCTAACCCAGATGGATGCAGCTCTGCCGGGAAAATATGTTGGCTCTATTACAGAATTAGTCTTTGTACTGTCTTTCGCGGCCAACCATTCCAGGGACATCAATTTACCATCAGTCTCTTCGATCCAGTAGCCTTCCTGTTCCATTGCACCGGTCTCTAATACTTTGGTACTGAGCATGGCCATAACCCTATCAAGCAACCCATGAACGGCCTCAAAGCCACTAGTTTTCCCGCAAATAGCAGCGCAAAAGTGCCTCTCGTTGCGACTCTTACGCTCGAGCTTCTCATCTTTGAACGCCACGTCGCTGACTTCAAAGACCTTGATAGGCAAGCTGTGTTTCCTGTTCTCACGAATCGTCTTCAGGACACCGGGTAACAAACTAGTACGCACAATCTGGTACTCCGCAGTCTTGGGATTGGCAAGTTTGACCGCAGTATGGCCATCATCTTTCCTATTCAACCAAGCGAAGTTCTCATCATGCGAGCATAGGATGAGAGGCAGGACCTCCGACCATCCGCACATGGCTGACTCTAGACGGACAATATCACCAAGCTTGTTTATAGGTAGAGGAGCGGCAATTGTTCCGCTCTTGCCTGGAAAGGTTTTTGGCAAGTTATTGAACCCATAGCCAATGGCTACATCCTCCATGATATCGCATTGGTGCAAGACATCAGCCCGGGTAACTGGGACATCGATATCTAGAAGATTGGGATCTGAGCTAGATGGCTTAGCGGTGTACGCCATCTTGTCAAGCATTGTACAAATCTCGGGAGCCGAGAGTTGAAGACCGCAACATGAGTTGATGTAGGATACTTCTGCTGTAGTAGAGCGGGGAGTCATGTCTGGAACTTGGCGTGATTCATTGTTGTGAGAAGATATTATCTTGACAGGTTCAACTCTAGAATTTGGTCAATTTTTGGTCGATTGATGTATCGCAAGAAGAGTGAGGGAGGTACGTGAAAGGATCGTCACAATACTGCGAGAACATCGCCACAAGAATATTGATGACAATCTCAACCTTGGTCCGGTCTGTAGCGGTAACTTCAATGAAAACATTCCTTGTATCCAATGTAATCTTGGAAAGGTTGCTATTGATAATTGGTGGTAATGAGCACACTTTTCTGCTGGCGTCGAGGATTACCGGGTACACGGGGGAATCCCTAATAATATGGAGGTATCGTCCGAGGTGTTTATCGTTCTAATCTGGTCAGGCGTGATTCGTGCATTTGGAAACAGTCTGCGGCTGCATACCTTGTAGAATTCCATTAACTCTTTGCCGTTCATTACTTTCTCCTGGTTCAATGGAGCAAACACGATTTCTTCTGGAGGAAGGGCCTCGTATGTGAATGGACCCTTGACGGTATCTAGATCGTGGGTTCCCATAGACACCAAAGTACGCTGTCGGCACAGGTTATGGTGGAGCTTGTCTTGAAGGGCAATGAAGGAATCATAACGGTCTTGGGTGAACTTGATTCCTCGCAGCACAGCAGCAGATACATAAGGACGGATTTGGGTGGTCTGGTAGAGAAGTCAGCTAATGAGAAGGCAGGCTTAGCCATTGCATTGTATACGATACCTCTTGGTGAACAGTGATCTGGTGGGCTTCACCGTTGGCGGGGGCAACGACACGATAATTCGGAACGGATGCTTTCCCGCGAAAGATGTTAAGCATCAAGGAAATTCCCTCATGACAGAGCATATCATATCTACCACTGTCAGTATTTAGAAGTAAATGATGAGCGGAGGTACGGACACCCATCTTACCTATTTGCGGGAATCTCGATCTTCAGCTGAGGAGGTTGATCCTTAGGTCTATCGGGGTCATTCTCTGTCTAAATGGTAATTAGCGGACTCCGAAGAAGGATGGTGAGCAGGATAGATGAGGGAAATATGTAAATTGTACATCTTCGTCTAATTCGATTCCTATACACAAACTGTTAGTTATCTGAGATCTAGATTAATACAAACGGATCGGATACCGAATTCAAAGCAGAGCTCGTCGAATTCCTCGGTTGTATACTGTTGGTCGAGAGCCTCATAAAGACCATATTTGTTGACAGAAACGGTAGGCATTGTCGATTTGGTAGATCACTGAATGGATCCTATTGTGTTGCGGTGGACTTTCTCTCTAGAGCGTCACAATCAGAATTGGAATGACTCGATGGCGGGGTGGAGGGGTAGCAACCGATTGAGGGGAGTTGACAGCCACGCTTAACCCTGTAGGTTGTGGCTGGTATGGCTACATGTATGCATATGCAACACCATGATGCAGCAGGCTGGTGCAAACCCTAGCATAGCCACACAACACCGGGAATTATTTTTCCTCTCCAGCGAAGTCTACCAAAGCTTTGTTGTGGTTAGGTTGCGGGCAGCAAGAGGGAAGAAGAAGAGTGAGGGTCGTCAAATCCCTTCGCTAGAACACCGCACCCTGAAATCCCACCCATCTCCTCGCCTTGTCACATCCATACTCGCAGTTACCGTGCCAACCTACTCGTACTATCCTGATATCCATCCATTCAACCTTTCCCCCTACGTACAATACAATACTTACACACCTTAACTCAAGCCCCTCATCTCCCCCCACTAACACTGCAACAACGACCGCATTCCGTCAACCTATCCCCATTTTCTCCTTTCACGTTTCCTGCTGCTCAACCGCCGCTTCTCTCACGGCTTCAATCCATCAATCAGTTAGCCCTACAAACCCCGCCATCTTGCCCCTCTTCAACTGACTCTCAGTCATCTGTTGGCTGTCGGTCGCATAAGACCATCTCAACCATCCCCCACTATACTCCTCTACTACTAGTTGGTTCGTTCTTATCTCGAAACTTGCGTTTGTCCTTCCCTTTTTGAACCCCCGCTGCTACCCCCCCCCCTCGCTCTACTCTCAAACCTCTCCACCCCACCTTTTGTTCGCGACAGCAATCTTTTGAGGCTCCCTAACTAAATATTTGGGCGCTTGAATATAGTACCTCCAACAACCCTGACCAGATCAACAGTAATCTCGAGTTATACCATTTGCCCTGATTTATCCACAGAACCTGGGCTTGACAAACGCATTGCCGTCAACCTTCTATCGAGACCATAATTAACTATCCCCAGATTATAAATTTCCCATTCGTCTTCTCAAAATGGATATCCAACCTTCGAATGATGAACTTTACCCAATAGCTGTCTTGATCGATGAGCTTAAGGTCAGCCCTATTCGACCAAGCGGAATTGTTGAATGGAATCTATGTAGCTGATGTGGAGCACAGCATGACGACGTCCTTCTTCGACTGAATGCAATTAAGCGCCTATCAACTATTGCTCTTGCTCTAGGGCCTGAGAGAACCCGTGACGAGCTCATACCTTTTCTAGATGGTACGCATTATGTGATAAAGATTGATACAAGTTTTACAGGATTGTCAGGGGTCAACCATTGCTGACTTCTTTGTTTTGGATTGATATAGAATCTGTGGAGGACGAAGATGAGGTCCTGACAGCTCTCAGCGAAGTACTTGGTAGTTTCGTTGAATATGTCGGTGGTCCGGAACACGGTCACGTGCTCCTTTCGCCTTTGGAGAATCTTGCTGCAATCGAGGAACCCCTTGTTCGTGAAAAGGTTGGTCTAGTAATCTTCACCCCAGCCCCGATTGGCTTCTTGGCAAGGGTGCATGTCCCGGGATTTTGATTCTAACAGTGGCATAGGCAGTCGAGTCCCTTAACAAAATATGCCAGGAACTGTCTCAGAATCAGGTTGAGGAATATTTTATCCCCCTTGTTATTCGCCTATCCAAAGCAGATTGGTTCACTTCCAAAATTTCTGCAACAGGCCTGTATACTGTCCCATACTCTAAAGCAACACCCCGTTCTCAAGATGGTTTGAGGCAACATTTTGCGCAACTTGTCCACGATGATACACCGATGGTGCGGAGACAGGCCGCTACAAACCTAGCAAAGTTTGTCAAAACAATGCCTGCCGATTTGGTTGTTTCTGAAATGATTCCCCTGTTTCAACATCTAGCACAGGATGATCAGGACAGCGTCAGGTTATTAACTGTAGAGGTCCTTATCAGCATTGCTGAAGTTGTCCCAAAAGACCAGCAGGCCAGTCATGTTGTTATTTTGACGATACTGAGAAGCCTGTTTGGGGACAAGAGCTGGAGGGTTAGGTACATGGTGGCAGATAAATTTGAGAAGGTGAGCAAAATCTGATGACCTTGGATGCCCAGTAATAGGGTGGAAGGTTGCTGAGCAACATGGGTTGCGAGTAGATCGCAAAGGCTGTTGAGGGTGATGTCGTTCGGCGGGATCTAGTCCCAGCTTTCGTGAAGCTTTTGAAGGATAGTGAAGCAGAAGTACGAACGGCGATTGCCGGCCAGATTCCTGGTAGGTTTTACAGTTTCAATAGCGTTCTTCCAACTAGTGAATAACAATTTTAAAAGGTTTCTGCGGACTGCTCGGCCGCCAAACCCTTCTTGATGAAATTATGAGCCCGGTTGAGGATTTGGTCACCGATACATCTCAGCATGTGAGAGCCGCCCTTGGGACCCAGATCAGCGGATTGGCACCAATACTTGGGAAGGATGAGTGAGTTGAGAAACCTCGAGTTTAATTGTTTACTAATTTCTCTACTAGAACTATCTCGCATCTTCTACCCATGTTCCTGCAAATGCTTAAAGACGAGTTTCCGGATGTCCGTTTGCATATCATTTCGAAGCTCGAGCAAGTAAATGATGGTAAAGTCATACCAGCCAATAACAGGGCTTTCACTGACTCTTTCTAGTTATCGGAATTGAGTTGCTTTCTCAGTCTCTCCTCCCAGCGATTGTTCAATTAGCAGAAGATAAGCAATGGCGCGTTCGACTCGCAATTATCGAGTACATTCCCCTTCTAGCTAAGCAACTTGGCGTTGAGTTTTTCGATGAGAAGCTTGGAAATCTGTGCATGAGCTGGCTGGGGGACACAGTTTTCTCAATCCGCCAAGCTGCAACCCTGAATCTCAAACAGTTGACAGACGTGTTTGGTGTTGAGTGGGCCCGACAGACTATTATTCCCAAGGTCATGGCAATGGGCAATCAGAGCAACTATCTGTATCGCATGACCACATGCGCAGCAATTACGGTATGTTCTCTTGTATCAATTGGCGCCTTGTAAAATCATTAACCGTGTATTCTCGCAGACATTGGCCCCTGCGGTGAATGTTGCTGCCATTGAAGAATTCATTTTGCCAATGATCCACCAACTCATCCACGACCCTATCCCCAACATTCGCTTCAATGTCGCCAAATCCTACGGCGTTCTTATCGATGTCCTCCGAAAGCTTCCCGCTGAGGGAACCCTGGCTAATGTAAAGCCCGACGAGACTACAACTGGCCCAAGCGATCTAGGGTTGGAATTGATTCAGAAGCAGATTGTGCCGAATCTAGAGAAGCTCCAGGCAGATAGCGATGTTGATGTTAGATTCTTCGCGGGTCAAGCCATGGCCAATATTGGCGATTTGATGCAGACGTCGTAAAAGAGGAGGGGATTTGGGTTTCTTTGAGCTTCTCTGATTCGCTTTGTTTGATAGATTGCCAGTAAAGGGGTATTGTCTTTATGAGGGTGTGGCTAAGGTTGGGAAGGGATACCGGTTGGCATTTGACACAAAACGGCAGATAGTTGAGGGTTCGGAATAGGGGTTTTCCTTCTTACTTTATGGATGTTGCACGACTTCTCTTTTTCTTCCAGTTACAGCCCCGCAAGCACCTGATGGGTAGGCACTAATCATAGAGAGATGTAACCGAAGAAGCTTTGAATTAGACAGTATGACGGGGATGGTTCCTGTGATTTGTCCGACTGTCGATTATTTCTGATGCTATGAGAGCAATTGCTATGAATCAAGTGTAATTGCCATTACCGGCTGCGTGATATTTGGAGTGATTTCTATTTTTGATAGAGCTGCCATACTGTGTCATCCCTTGCTCTCACCTTTAATTCACCGAAAATCACTCGATAAATAACGTACAATAAGATTATTACTGATCAGGCTCTAGACTGATTGATTGCGGAAGAGTACCGCACCTGCTAGTACCCCCCTACAGGTGCAAGGTGCCCCGGGGTCACTGAACAACTCTCGACATCTAATCCTAATTTGATGATCAAGGACCCAAGATATCGTAAGGCACTAACGGTATGATGCCGAGGGGGGACGCTGTTACTAGTGATAAAATACATGAGAAAACAGTGGGCTTAAGCACACGATCAATGCTCACGATACGTTATCCCATAAGTAGTCCACGTACGTTAGTCGGTCGTGATTCGCGTCATGGCCATTGACGTGCCTAACAATAGTATCATAAGCATCCGGAACACACAAATAAACGAACAGCTTAAACAAATAAACTGTAGTTATTGAGCAGCTAGCTAGCAGGCTAGGGTTACTTAATATTTGACTAGTAAATGGCCAGTGTGTATTTGTGTGCTGTACTTGGGCGGCACCTTGGTAATGAAAACGGATATATGGTAAAAAGTGGAGAGAAAATTAAGGTGAAGAAAGATAATAAGATACGAATATATGGAAACTGAGGGAAGGGAAAGGAATCGAGAATCAGCAAATTGAAACCTTGAGGATAGGGGGTAGTAGCATAAAGCGTCTTACTCTGCAAAGGTTATGGCACCATTTGCAAAAGATCAGAGATACGCCGGGGGTGGGGGGAGGTTGTGAGCTGAGTGACCTCTACAGATGTAATACCACCCCACCCGGTAAGGCAGTAGACTGGAGGTTAGGAACCGATATTGGGCGGGAATGGTAAGGAGGGATGGGCCACTTGGAGGGGCACATATAGCCCCAATTGGGCTCGTGTCTTGAGAGGCGGCAGGCGAAGGAAAGAGATAGCTATTAATTCCATGCTCCTAGAGGGTTTGCATTGTATGGCTCGAGTAGTGAGTAGGAGCGCTGTCCTGTCTAAAGTAGACGTATCCAGATATATATAGTATTTCCTGCCTGCTGCAGAGTCTATCAGAGTGGGTAGATTTAGGGACGGACCATGCGTTCAATATAGGTGGAACCAACGAATTCGGACTACCTAGCTTGGTCTATCCCAAATAGCAAGTGGATATATTTTTTCTAGTCCCAGTGAATTGCTCCCCACACCCTCAAAGGCCGTTTGAGTGGCTTGACTGAGTTGCACACCAGCAGTTTTGGAAATTCCGGTAAGGGAAGCTAGCGGTGGTATACACTTGATGTTGAGGGTTTAATCAAGCACTGCTGGAGACCGCTAGGATTAACTGGGGGGGTCTGGGACGGGGAGGAAGAAGTCCTATTTGCCTGGTAGCGGTTGAATCATTGATGATATTATGATATACGATGTAGAGCATCTGAGGGAACCTCGAAGGCATGCTGGGGCTGTGGGTAGATCCACTAGGCATACTAGCGGAGGGTGCAAGTTGCGGTTCGGAGAGGTGGGTTGGTCCTGTGGCCGTTTGGATTACTGGAATCTCCTCTGACGCTGGTTGCTATGCTATCCTATGCTGGGCCGGCGTTGCCAGGCTATTAGAGGCTTCCAATAGTAGAAACGGTGATTGTTGGGGTACTTTCTCAAATGTTAGTAAAGTTCAGGTCAAATAAGCCAGTTACAATATCGCAGGTTGGGCTGTAGGCTTCAGCCGGCATGCCCAAAGTGCTAGAGCATGGACCATGGATTGCAGTGGTCCAGGTGTGAGAAACAGTATCTAGGTTTGTTGGGCTGGGGGTTCCCACTGTGCTTACTGGGAGAATGGGGGGGAAGAGCATGTTAGCAGAGAGATATCTGATTGGGGAGCCTAAGTTGTGGGCGGCAGGCAGGAGCCCCAGAGGATGAGGAAGAGGGACTCGGGTGAATGACGTTTGTGAACGCAAGTTACACAACTGCTATCGCAAACCGCCAAAATTCGACTTTTTTTTGCCCGCATCTCGGTATCATGCATTAGTGCTCGTGTTCACAAACCTCATTCAATTACGAGTACTTATCAAAAGCCACATCTTATGTTACATCCTAAGAGCCCACCAGGTTGTGATTTCCCCAAGGGAGAGAGATTCAGGGCGGTGATAGCTGGTGGTGTGTCGGTGGAACTTACGTTGGTTGGAGTAGAGTTGATTTCTGTATCGTAGTCTAATACAACAAAGACGGGCTGGAGGAAGAGGAGGATCATCTAGACTTAACGGATGATTTTAGAACCCAAGAAGTCATTAGAGAAGAGAGAGCGAATGAGTGAAGTATGCGTGATACTTGAACAGGATACCAGTATTCGATAATACTGTGCATTCGGGTTGACCTATTTAGCTTCCGTCTAATTTGCGCTTCCTAATAATACAAGACGATACGATACCTCTTGTAAAGAAGGCTCAGATTTTACTAGCCCCCATTTTCTCATCACTTTACAATCCACTCACTCCACTTATCGTCATAGGTTCCACACTTGCTCCTTCTCTACTATAATATAGGTTTACAATATATATTATAATCCCTATTGCTAATTTCCAAGTTCGTTACTGTTTTAGACCCTTCCGATTTTAATGATCCCCCCAGCACTGAACTCTAATGCCGTGGATCAGACACCCCCTGCCTCTCTCTAGATATAGTAGATAGGTACTTTGCGGTAGGTCAAGTTTGTCAAAATTGCTCCCATGGTGGAGTTCAAATTGTCGTCTGGATGTTGTGATGTTGTAAAAAAAAATAGTAGATAACGTCATAGACCGGAAAAGGCTTCTGGAAATCTATAGCGTATCGAATTGCCGGTATGACACCGTAAGTGTCATGTCAAAAGGGTTCCTGAGAACCTGCTCTTCACGCGCGAGTCGTGGGCCCTTACGATGATAGACTCACTTAACTTAAGCTACAAGGTCACAGGGATAGACTAGCAGTAATTATTCTTCGGCGGGTTTACGATGCTTCTACGCTACTGTAATTTGAGCCTCACTTTAAACCCCACCAACTTACCCCACTACTCCTCCAGCAGCAAAGGTCCAGCACAAGTAGTAGACCATACTCCCACGATAACTACAATAAATGACAGAAGAGCACTTACCCCCAAGCCAGCTCGGGACAAAACAATAGTGAGTACAGCACAACCCCCAATCCCTCCTCCACATTTAATGAACCAAAGAAAGCTGGGACCAAGCCTACACCCTCGAATCCCAAAACTTCAATGAGGACCCAACCAACGAAGGACAAGTCTGGTTCAGCGAATCCAACGCGGAATCGCGCATCCTCTCATTCCTACAACGGGTAGTCCCCGAGGCGCACTCGTTCCTGGATATCGGCACTGGCAATGGGCATTTACTCTTTGAGATGATGGAGGAGGGGTCTTGGGAGGGGGGATGGTTTGTCGGTGTGGATTACTCTTGTGAGGCTATTGCACTGGCGAGGAGTATTGCTAAGGGACGGGGGGTGGAGGGAGAGAAGGAGGAGGAGGAGGAAGGTGAGGTGAAGGGGAAGGGAAAGGTTGGATTTTGGGTTGCGGATGTCATGGCTTTAGGGGATGAGGAGGAAGAGTGGGTTCCTGAGGGCGGATTTGAGGTTTGTTTGGATAAAGGCACGTTTGATGCGATTTCGCTTAGCGATGAGAGGCTGCCGGATGGGAGGAGGGCATATGAAGGGTATGCGGAGCGGGTAGTGCGGGTTATGAAGAGGGGGAGTGGGTTGTTGGTTGTTACTTCTTGCAATTGGACCGAGGAGGAGTTGAAGGGGAAGATATTGGCTAGTGAAGGTATGTCCAGGCTGTATGGGCTGGCGTATTGGGTGAGTGTTTGCTAACGAGGTTGTAGAGTTGGAGTATCATGGGAGGATAGAGTACCCATCTTTCTCGTTTGGTGGGCAGAAGGGGCAGGCTATTTCATCAGTATGCTTTCGTCGGAAGTGAATTCCCTTTCGCCATCTGGAGTTATTCGAAAATAGTCTGTATTCCACATAGGAATAGAGAACGAAATTAAAATTTGAAAAAAAGCTGCATGACACTATAAAGCAATTTTTCGCTCACAAATCCTTGTGTTTGAAAACGCCAATGGCCAACCACCTCTTCCTCTCCACGGGGTCCTCCTGGCCCCGGTCTCTCACCCATTCCCTCTCTACTCCCTCAATATCTATCTCCTTGATTTTAACGCTCACCAACCCCGCCCTCTCCGCGGCGTCAAAGAACCCCGCCACTTTGGCCCGCCCAGTATGAAAGCCAGCAATGGCGAGTAACTCCCCGTCTCTAGCTAAAAGTGCCTTCACGGACTTTGCCAGGTTCTCATGCTGTGAGTCCATCCAGAAGCAATCCGCCGCGACAATCTTATCGAATGCTCCTGGGCGACTGGTGCATAGCTTGTCATCAGTCTGACCCCATTCATGCCCAATGACCGAAACTTTTGCAAGTTGAGACCTGGAAAGGTTGATTTCGAGGTTAGTTTGGATATTGTCGAGGATTTCCTTGGCCGGATAGTCCGATATCACAGTCTATCATCACCTCTCCGATTAGGCCTTCTCTCATCTCAGTAATAACGAATTTGGGCAACGTGAATACCTCCTCTGCATCACAATACACCGCAATAATCCCTGGCAAGCCCACACCCGCACCAAGCTCCAGGACCTTCTTCCCGTTAACGTTAAACTCGGCGTTGGTAATCAGTTCAGATGCTTGCAAGGCTGCCTATCGTACTCCGCCATTTCCCCATTAGCTCTCTTATCTTAGCTAGCTTAGAAGGGGGAGTGGAAGAAAGTACATTCCAAATAAAGTGTGAAAATAAACTGGTATTAGACGGGTCTGGGGTTGCAAGTTTGAGTTTGAAGTCGCCGAGTTCCTCGTTCTTGTAGAGTAGGTACTCGCCCGGCTCGCCGTGCTGGACGCGGGGGTCGGAGAATACCGTAGGGAGGGAGTCTTCGAAGATAGAGGTGGCGTCTGGCTCTGACGGTGTGTAGAGTTCTTGGATTGTTTCCGTTAGCAGCATGATGAGTGAGTTGTTGGTTTGTTAATGGTAATTGTGTTGTAGTTATAGCGGTAGGTTATGGTGATGATGTTGATGGGAATTGGAATGGTTTCTAATGAGGGGTTGGGTGATAGAACTTCTGTGTGACTGGGTAAACTGTTGCCTGGCGGGGTTTGGGAGGGGTTGCGGACTTCCCCAAAAAATGACCTAGGGATTGGTACTGTATCACCGATAGCCAAAAACTATGGTGGCCTAGTTCTTCCGACAGCCTGGTGGAATGGTAAGCTCGAGTTTATAAAGCCAACCACACCGTATTAGAACCACCCGGGGGCTGGTGTATATGATATCAGAAACAACACTGTAACAAACAAGGCTGCTCGCAGCCCTGGGGTTGCCCTCTTGCAATAGACGATTCAGGCTCGAGAAGAAGAAAAAGAAAAAGAAAAAAAAGTAGCAAACAGATATATCCTAAGTTACACCCGTATACAATGCTAGCTCAAGAATCCAATAAAAAGGGTGCCCAAGTGCTCTCTCCGAAATCACTATAAAAAAGGAAAGCTAACAAACAAAGAAGGCTTAGAGAGAAGTAGAGTGTAAAACAAGATATAAGCTCACAGTAATATGCCCCTACGCAAAAGATGGGGTTTTCTGAGCGGCACAGCAATAATAGTACACCTCCAATACCAACACCTGGCGGGGTGTTTTCTCACTCACTTGAGCCCCAGAGACACGCAATTTCCGTAAGAGGCTCGCACCTATTTTTGCTGGAACGGTTGCTAAGTTTCTTCTAGAGATCGGGAAGAGGAGCAAACGCCGGCCGCTCAGGTCTTGTTTGGGGGGGCTGCTGTGCAGCCTACTATACAGTTGTTACCGGAAGATTGACATCCTCTGCAATCTTCCTGTAAGGCAAGGTAGGGAGATGCCAGAGCACATCCTCCACTTGTGCTAGTGTGATGGCCACTTGGTAGATGGAGCTCATCACCAGTAACAGCAGCAGAATCAGAGGTAGAAATTACGATGTGCAAAGGTGATCATGGCGGTTCGGAAAAGGCTGCCGTCCTGCTACTACTACTAGGTGAGCCAGGGCTATGGAAGTCCCATGGACATGGTAAGTTATTCTATGGGGAAAACAGAGAAGGGGAGAATGGGCTTCGATCTGGTTCGAACCCATAATCGGTGCCTACAATTGCCGGTGATTCACTCGTATCAATGGCGTCGTGGTTCTCAACTAAAGCCACCGGTATAAGAGGGCTGTTCGGGGCCCGAGTGGGGAAATCAATTGCCAAAAGGTACGACTAGCCGAAGACAGATTAGAGTGCATACTTGCGGCATCTTAGTATGACAGCAGAGACTCACTTAGCTTTCAGGCACTCCTATAGCTCTCCTTCGTATATCTACAGTATATTTCCTTCTATGCGCTCTTCCGACAAGCCTTCCCTCAGTACCTAATATTACCTTTTGTTAGATCCTTTCTCTCGGCCCTACTTTTGCTTTTTTATATGCTTTTAGTACGCTTCAAGACCCTTAGTGTTGTTCTAGAGTCACAGTGCCTAACTTATTTCCTTTCTCAAAACTGGGCCGCAATACTAGTAGTCAAGTGGATCCGTTAGTTCACCATCTTTCGCTTGGAAACAGTCTGTCACACCCCTCTACGCCTATGCCTTTCAAAATGCGGGTTCGTAAGAGCTGGGTCTCAGGGCCATTCAGGTATTTCTAAAAGGCTAAAAGCCGAGTGAGAGTTCGAGATACAGAAAACAAGGAAAACCAAACATATTCTACCCCCTAAAGGCAGTTCTTTCGGTATAATATTATTTGTGGGATCCCACTATAATCTAGCCAGGCCGGTTTCCACCCCTTGGTTAGACTTAACCCCAAGCCGACAGCCCAAACTCAACTAATCCTAGCTAGGTCACTCAAGATTATCCAGCTTCTGTATCTCTGATTATTTTTGGTTTGCACAATGAGTTTATGACTTGCTCCCTGAATACCTTCTATGGTCCAATCGGCTGCAGATTTTCCGAGGTTCTTTATCACCGAATAGTTTCACAAACGAATACTCGCGCCAGCATACTATGCTCCAGGCACAATATTATTAACTTGCCATGCGGAGTAGTTCTTATAACCTCTGCAGATGCTTGCTATTATGCTCATATATCTCGGTGTGGTTGGCATCCGGGTTTGTACCATATCTCTGCTTGGGCTTGTGCCAAATGGGGATTGTGGTTCAGGCCTGCGACCCAGTTCGTCCTATGCCAAACGTTAGGGATAGGATTAACTCAAAGCAGTGGTAGACCGGACCTTGGAAGAAAAAGAGTGAGAAAGCACACAGGAGCTTCAACAAGTATTAGCAGGGCGTTGGGAGAGGAGGGGAGAGGAGGATACAAGAGATGACCAGAGAAACTGCTAATAGAACCGGGGGGGGTAGGAAATCCTGTTCTCCAGTGGAGTAGATAGACAGCAAAAGCCCTCACCTGCACGAGTGATCTTACATCCCGACCCGGGTCGAGCTTCACCTATAAGTCGCATGCCCTTTGACCATATCAATCATGCAGGCCAGGCTTACTCGAGTCTAGCACCTCGCCCATCTCGAACCCACCTCGGCCAGACTAGTCGAGTAGCAGACTCAAAAGGAAGGGCCCTAATCAAAAAAAGGAAAAAACAAAATCATCCCTTATGATACCCCCTCTAATTCGGAATACAAATTGCAAATTCTGAGCGCTATACAGACTTTCTAGCATGGAAATGACTGAATACCTTTCTGAGGACATTGATTAACCACGGGAGGCTACCATCCCCTCGCCGTTTCTCTCCTTGTAAACTCAACTTTTTCAGGTACGAATACTTGCAATAGTTGAAAAAATAGAAAGAGAAAGTCCAGTGCAGTTATTATTGCAGAAAAAACCTCTAGCTTCTGCCTAAACTTATGGCTTGGCACCACTCGATATTAGGGGAGGGGAAGCGGGAGTAATTCCTTTCAAATTATAACCCCTGGACTCTTTGCAGAGGGTATCCCGCAGTCCGCGTAGAGGGTGCATGGGATTGGCCGGCGTCGGGCGTCGGATCAAAACCCTCTTTCAAGCTAGCAACTCCTATCACAAGAAATCACTCGTACCATCTTCAGCCCTCCCACACCACCTCCACTTCTTGGGTTTACCCATCATGTTGGCCCCAAAACCCTATCTTAATGACCCTCAAAAGGCAAAGGTTGTGCGTAGAGCGCCCTCAAAAACAAAGGGAACACTCAATGAAGCCGCGAGAATGTCGCATTGGTTAGACAATGGGAAACAGCGAAACCGCAGTTCGTGAAGAAAGGAAGGAGAGAAGAAGGGAAGGGAAGCGAGCTTAGGGCATAGCTCGACTGAGGTTTCCACTCTCGCTTGTAGACGTTAACCTCAATGGCTCCTACCAGTTCAATGGCAAGTTCGACAACTCCAGAGCTCAAGATCAATAGCAAGTCTGATCAGGAAATACCATCAACGAGGCACAATGGGAATATGTATTCTCCCCCCCCACCGTCAAATGTCCTACCACAATGGTTGAACTCATCCTCCGAGTACAAGCTCTACCCGCCATTCACGATCCCAACATTTCTACACTCCCACTGAGCTCGCCCTCATCTCCTATCGTATAAAGGGCTTTTTTCCCCTTCTTTCCTTCCTTACAAGCTCCACACACATCCACGATCCTCACTGAGCATCTATCTTCTCAACTAAAGAAAGAGATACTTTCGATCCTTTAACTTTCACCATTCACTCATCATGAGCGCCGAAATCCCCGACACCATTGCCCCCAGGGGCAATAACTTAACCCCTACAGACCGCATGCAAGCACTAACTACCTACCTGGATAAGTCCATCAAAGAAAACACCGAAATTATGAACACTCTCCAAACCCGCTTGGCAAAGGTAACCAGCCACTTTGAGTCCAGCCTCCCGGACCAGTCACGCGTGCAAGTGGACCGCATGACCATGATGTCGCACGATCTGAATACCATCTCTGAAGCCCTCAGCAGGCTTGATGGAAGAATTGAGGAGGAGGAGGAGGAGTTGAGGAAACGGG
>Ga0307507_10001185_pt1 | contig 57994 bp, 11 predicted proteins | sample 7_EM_MG_FD_207223 | JGI IMG/M metagenome (GOLD analysis project Ga0307507, IMG submission 207223) | Populus trichocarpa ectomycorrhiza microbial communities from riparian zone in the Pacific Northwest, United States - 7_EM | ecosystem: Host-associated > Plants > Roots > Unclassified | place... | reverse complement strand
ACTACCCCCTGCAGAACCTGCAGTTGTGCGACAGTGTATATACCTTGGAAAATGCTGCGTGATACCTTTTGTTAAGAAAATGCCTGCAATTGAGCATTTTGAGGCATTAGTTTTGATGTTCAAAACCGTCAAAACCCCCCCAACCGTCAAAAGCCCATAAGCTACGTTAATATTAGTGAAATTGCGCTGCTTACCGCGCGCAAGTTTTTTTAACCAATCAGAGGCTGGCTTGGCAAAGTTTGAAAATCTGGGACCCGAAAGTATTAGACCGCTCAGACCGCTCGTAAACTCGGGTCAATGAGATAATAGTACCTCAGCAAGCCCAAGGCAACCAAGCGACGAGAAAACTACAGTCTATGTTCTCCCACCCTTCTAATCATCCACGTCCTGAAAACATTCTCTCTACTAGAGAGCTACATACCTAAATCCGCTTTGACTTCGTTTGGCAACATTCATTATGACCAAATTCGTTAAGTCCAATGCCGATCTTCCCAAAACCCTAAACTCCGATGCAAAGCAGATTGCAAGAGCCAAAACCCTGGCTGAGGCACACCTCGGAGTAAAAGCCAAAAAAGCCAAAGGCCCACGAGTCCAAGGGTTTTTTAGCAGAACGATGAAAGTGACTATGGACAATGGCGAAGAAGCTATTATTCAATTCAGAGTGGAACCGCTCGATGTGGCGTCCTTCCATCAAGCACGAGACGTCCTTGGGCCAGTCGTCCCGAATATCAAGCGCCTCCAGGACGCAGAGCTGGATAGAGACGGCATTGCGACGTACTTTATGACTTGTATGCTTGGTAAAACATGGCTAGAGTCGTATCTCTGGGACAAATGGGATCCAAAGATGAACGTCGAAGCCACGAAATCGCTCGGTCGAATTCTTTCTCAAGGTTATGTTCTTGGAGGTTCCGAAGCAGTAGTCGACAGCGAGATTAAGGGGAGGCTTAAACAACTACTTAAATCAAAGAACAATAACGTGCAGAAGTTTAGAGCCGACATCCAACGGCTATTAAGCTCGATCGACAAACTTAAATACTTGCCTCTATGGGTCTCCCATGCCGACCTCAATCACCTTAACATTCTCGTGGAAGATAGCGGCCAGGTGTCCGGCATCGTCGATTGGGAGCTATCAAAGAACCTTCCTTTTGGCGTTGGGCTTAGTAGAGTTCACGATCTCGCCGGCAAATATCGGAATCGCATGTTCTATATGCCTAAGGAATTTGAGGAGGCAGAGAGAGGATTCTGGGAAGAGCTATTTGGTAGCATTCCCACTGACGTTAAGAGGACTTTACTTAACCATCTTAAGGAGATTGAAATGGCAGTTCACGTTGGGACCCTCTTAGACACACTTGATCAGGGAGAAGCACTCAACCAAGCGGCACTAAACTCTTTGCCCTTATTACTCACATACCGCATTCCCGCGCTCCGGGGTGATGGCGCACCATTTCCAACAGCCAATACATAATCAGCTTCAGGTACATCGGCTGCCTAATTCTTCCATTCATCTCTCCTTCAGGTCCGGGGCTTAGCTGGCGGTAAGACTTTGCTGCTTTTATCCCTTTAAATATTCTTTGAGTCTAAGACCTAGTCCACGGCGAGACTTTGCTGCGTTCTTCCATTTAACTCGTCTTATAGTCTAAGATTTAGTTAATGTCAAAACTTTTCTGTTTATATTAAGCCTAAAGCCAACAACTTACCTCAGTAAACTATGTCCTCTTATTTTCTCTTTAGTGCTTGTTAAATATATGTCGAAGCTGGTATTCGACGAGGTTCAGCGGAGGTGTAAGGGAAACAAATGCGTATATCAAGATGCATAGATGAGATTGTTGTTGTTGATACTACTATTCAACAGGTGGATTTTGGTGGATTTCATACTCGCTTAGCTTACGTGACTAGCTCGCCCCATAACCAGTCAGTTATAGACAACGACTGACACACCCCTTTATATTTAACTGACTTAATACTCTAAATAGGCTTAATTAATTTTAATAACCTTTAACCTTAGCTGCTCTATAAATTTCGCATAACTTGCAGCCGAAAGAGGTTTAGTTAGACTATTAGCCGCCGTCTCTAAACTTGCAATATACTATAGATTAACCATTCCCTTTACAACGTGCTCTTAAATAAAGTAGTGTTTAATATTAATATACTTTATCCATTAATAAAACTTGGGCTTCTTAGCCAAGCTTAAGGAAGCCTTAGTTATTACCATATAGACGTACTAACTTAATATCCGCATCTAAGTATATTATCTAGCCTATAATCTGCTTTAGCCAAAGTGCTTTAGATATAGCTTTAGCTAGAGCGTAATACTCTACCTTAGTAGTAGACTATACTACTATCTGCTATCTTTTTAATAAGTATAATATAACTCTATTAGCAAAGAAGTATATATTCCCTAAGATGGACTTCTGTGTTAACTTATTACCTATAAAATCTACATTATAATATCCGTGAAAGAGTGTCTTTAGATTACCTATATACCCCTAGTATTTAATTCCTAGGAGCTTTATACCTTATAGGTATTAAAGTATCTAATTTATAGCTTTTATATTCTGCGGAGAGGGGTTTAATAGGAATTGTAATAGTATAGAGACTCCATATACGATATCTGGTCTAGTTTAGATTGCTAGATAGATTAGGGAGCTAATCTTTAATCCGTAAAGCTTAGTATTTTTAACCGTTGTCTATCCATTAAAGGGTACTATAAATTTATTAGCTCTAGCTGCTATTAGCGTATTAACTAGATAACAATTTTCTATACTATATTATTTAAGGATCTTGCTAATATATGCATCCTAGTATAGGGTAATCATCCATTCCTTTCTATTTTAAGTTATTTTACTCCTATAAAGTATTCTATAGGGCCTAACTCCTCTATTTTAAATCTTCTTATTAAACTTTTATTTAGAGCCTTAATCTTAGCCTTATCTTTGCCAATAATTAATATATTATTAATATATATAATAATTAGAATTCTTATTAACTTAATAATATATACATATTAGTCGCTAGTATATACTTTAAACCCTAATTGCTAAAGTATAGAGGCTAGTTCCTTTTACTATAGTTAAGGTGCCTATTTTAGACTATATAGCGCTTTTAGGAGCTTATATACCTATGTAGGTACATCCTTTAAGATCTCCTTATTAATTTCCTAGTTAGGTAGTACCTCTATATATATATCTATATTAGCGGTTAAGTTTAGAAAGGCTCTAACTATATCTATTTACTTAATCTCTAAGTTAAATAGAGCTATAAGGGCAACTGCCAGCTTCTATATAACATTTTTATATACTCCCGCAAATATTTAGTCGAAGTCCTTTTTATACTGCTGTCTAAACCCTTTAATAATCTATCTTACCTTTTACTTTAGGATGTTACTATCTTTATCCCTCTTAGTCTTTAGAATAAGCTTTCCTAGTAGTACCTTAATGCCCTTTAGTAGCTTTAATCGTCTTAAAAGCTTCTAGGTTCTCTTATAAATTAGGCTTTAATACTCCTTCTTAATTACCTTCTTCTATTTTAGCTAATTAGGTTTTATTTTTACCTTCTTAATTATCTTAGGATTATTATAGATTAATAACACTAGGCTAGCTATATATGCAGTATAGAATGCTATACTTAATTTAGAGTTAAAGCTTAATTTTAGCTTTAATTATTAAGCGGCTTATTAAGTCTCTCTATTAAGCTTTAGGTTTAGAATATAAACCTTATTCTTTAAACCTTTAGGTTAACCCCTTAACTTAGATACCGTTTTAGTTTTAACTTTCCCCTAAATAGTCTCTGGTATTAATTTAATATTTAGTTGCTTTAAATCCTTATTAATTTAAAGCTTTAGTGTAACAGCCTTTTTAAGTACTAATTAGGGTTTATACTTAATATTTCTAGGCATATTAGGAACTCTTTAATAAATTAAGTTACTGTCTTATTAATCCTAATTCTTAGTATCCTTACCCCTATTTCTAGTAGGTACTAAAATATTAGTATCGTCTTCTAGTTGAGGCTTTATAATTAAGCCTCCTTTATTAAATTTAATATTTAAGGATTATATAATTCTATTTTTAGTAAGTCCTTTTCTTAAAGGTATATATACCTTAAAGATATAGCTTCCTTTATAGCCTATAAGGATTCCTACCTTAGTCTATACAATAACCTTCTAGCTAATAATTTGGCGCTTCTTTGGTATTTAGATATATATCTTATAGCTAAGTATCTATAAATAAGCTACGGATAGTCTATTATCTTAATTTAGGTAAAACTTGTCTATAAAAGCTTTATATAGGGTTTTTCCCTTTAACGGAGAGGTGGCTATTTAATTAGTAATTAGTACTATCAACTTAAATATTAGTGATCAAAAAAACTGTAGAATGTCTATATTAATTATTACGGTTTATATACGCTTGTAGAAAATACCGATTTTTGTTTAAAAGTACTATCTTACTCTGGGTTATATGGTATAGTAAGCTTTTACTACCTACCTTAGATTATTTATAAGCTTAGCTAGCTTCTTTAGGCTATATTCTTTACCTCTATCTATACGCCACTTTTTAATAACTTTTCTAAATTAAGTTTTTACTATTTTTTAGTATTTAACTAGAGTATTATATATACTATTCTTTAACTTATAGAAGTAAGCCCACTAAACTAAAGTCGACTTCTTAGTAAATACTATAGTATACTTCTTCTTTCTAATGTCTTAAGGGGTAATTATTACTATATTAATATATACTTTATTAAATACCTATAGATTTCGCGGTTTAGCGTATCTTTATATTTACCTTATAGCGTTTCCCTTCTTATATAGGTTATAGAGCCTTAAGTTTTTATCCTCTTACTATATAGCGCCTAGCTCTTTCTTCTTAAGAGTTATACCTTTAACTAATTTAAAGGTCTTCTATATATTCTTAAGGCTAAAATAGCCAAAATAATAATACTAGAGTCGAATTAATGTCTCTAATGGCTTCTTTTATATAACTATAGGGAATACATATATATGGGATACTTTAATAATTGTAACGGTTCGTCTACATAGCTACTATCAAGGCGTCGTCGGTCACGGATCAACGTTGCCCCAACGTTGCCCCGACGACCGAATATGTACATAGTTGTCTACCGCGCCCCTTTCTTCGAGCCCTTACCTTAGTCTATTCATAATATAGCCCCTTATTGTAGCTTGATCTATCGGATCGCTCCCACGGAAAGCTAGCCGTGATATTAGACTAAGGTCTACCCCAATTGGCCTGTAGAGGCGACATAATACTAGGTCTAATGGTTAAACGCGTAGCTAGTTCTACCACCATAACTACAGACCAACCAACCCACTAAGCCCTGCTTGAGGCAGGCAATTACGACAGCAGATTAAGCAGCTAAAAGAAGAGACTATAGTAATTAGATTAAAAGGATTACCCTAATTATAATCTTAGTGGCAAGAGTTGCCTAAGAAAGCAAAAGAGACACTATGGCAAAAAGGAGCGCGTCAAGGCCTAGCGCGCTAGAGATAGCTACTGACCCAACGCTGGCAGCACGTGAGGAACCCGTAGACGCGTTACTTAAGCCGCCGGAGCTCTAACCGTACTATGGCGAGACAGAGCTTTTAGACGATATAAAGAGCAAATAGGACCGCCTTATAACATAGTTAGAAGATAACGAGAACCCTATATACTTTAAGATGGAGACCAAGAGGGAGTTTACAGCCGCGACTACTTAGAGCCTAGCCAAGATACCTATAACTGAACTTATAGAGGAGCTAAGGCTCTAGGGAATACGAAGGAAGGCGTTGGAATAGCAAGTCGCTATGCTATGGCGTCTTACAAATAACCACGCGTATGAGGCCCTAGATGGAAAAGAGGAGGCTAAGGCAAAGATAGCGGAGCTTAAGGAGCACCTAGATAATAGGATAGACGAGCTCCGCAAGGCCAATTAGAAGATATTAAGGATGGGCCATAAGGTCACTATATAAGCCCTAGATTGGGAAGACAGCAAGTAAGGAAGCACACCGTTATAAATAATATAAGAAGGGACACCACTCTCTTAGACGAGCAGTGTTATGGGTTTAGGACATACAGTAAAGTTTCCGGACCCACCTATGCTGATAGATGGGAAAGAGCCTACCTATTGCGCCTAAAGCGGCTATGTATGAAATAAGCTTCAATCTAATGTAGACTGGTTCTATTAAGACAACCTGGATTAGAAAGAGGATGCAAAAGTAGTGTATATTAAGATACGTGTAGGAGGTAAAGCTTATAACCACCTCTTACCCTACCTAGAGGTAGAGCGTGATGTGGAACGCAACCCTACTAGTAAAGAAGTACTTGAGTTTCTAGAGAACGTTTTTAAGGACCTAGATTACCGCATTAAGGCCTAGCAGGAGCTTAAAAGCCTTAAGATGCCGTACCTAGGAGACTTTAATGATTTCTAATCTAACTTTATACGGCTAGTAAATATCTTAAGGATGCTATAAGATTAGTGGAAAGAGGAGCTTTATAATAAGCTTTATAACAGCCTACGCGTCCAAATGGAAGTTAAGGTGGTAGATAAAGACTGTAGCTTCTAGGCCTATTGTAAGACTGCCTAACAGTACGCCTGAGGTCTAAAGTAGATAGGTAAGGAATGAAGTGACCGTAGAGTAGCCTAGGCTAGTAAGAGAGCTTCTATTAGGGGCGCTAAAGAGACTAAAGGTCCCCCCTTTTTCTGGTAGCCTCTGACTCTAGTACCAGCTGTAAAAGTGCCAGTTACCTGCTTTAACTATGGTAAGTAAGGGCACTACTCTAATGACTATATAGCGCCAAAGAAGACGGAAGCTAAAGTAATTAACTGAAGTAAAGAATACAAGATAGTTACTAACTCGGTAGAGTTGGAAAATAAGCAGCTTTAGGAGAAGTCTCCTACCTAGAGCAGATTGGAGTAATTAATACAGCGCCTGTATAGCTGAAGGAGATCTTAGGAGGCGCAGCCCTTATAATGCTATGCAGGATCGCGCTAGGTGGTGTAGCTCTTAATATAGTAAGCCTGCTCGACTTTAGCGCGGGCGGAGAAGCCTTTATATATTATAAGCTACGGCCGATTATTAAGCAATGACTGTAACTAAAGTTCTATAGGATTAAGGGATGAGGAGTTGCTGTATTTGGCTATAATAATTAGCAGATAGATACAATTAGATAGCTCTTTAGGGCTAACCTAGTTATAGATAGCCGATAAGTCCCTACATGGTTCCTATTTTATGATATAGGCCGCCACGATCTTCTTATTGGTTGTAGGTGGTTTAAGAAGACTGGGGCCCTTATTAATTGTAAGTGCTGGGCCTTGGTATGGTGAACTAAGAGGAACTACTATGGCAGGTAGGACGTAATTATACTAAGAAAGGAGCTCCTACCCCTGCCGATTAACAAGGATTACTAGAGAGACGCAGATTAAAGAGATATACTGCTAGATTAAGAGTCCAAGTCTACCCCCTAATGTATTCTTAAACGTACAGTCGCGATTAGTGAACTTTAAGAGAAGAAGTCCTCTACTAAAATCAAGCTGGAGGGATAGGCTAAGCTAAAGCAAGCTAAGCGGACTTTGTACGACTATAGGCATATTTGGAAGATTGATACCTAAGATATGATTAGGAAAATGGAAGACCAGCTCTACCCTAGGCCAGCTTTACCGTTAAAGCTGAGAGTAAGGAGGCCTTTATCTGCTAGGGAGTTTAGAGTAGCAGATATCACGCTACTTAAGGTAAGGAACTTCCTATGAGGAGCGAAGTGTAAGGATGTAGTAATTGGATATACTAGCCTCTACGAGATAGACCAACTAATGGAGGACAAGAAGGGACAGGACGCGCTACTAGATAATAAGGAAGAACTCCGCCGGCTTATCTACAAAAAGCTACTATAGCCCTATTAAGAGTACGCTGATGGTTTCTTAAAAGCTACCTCTGATATGCTACCACTATATCGCGAGGGGGTGGACTATAATATTGTTTTTAAAAGCAGCAGCAGAGAACTAGCCCCTAGCCCGCTGTATAATATGTTGTTAGAATAGCTAGAGCTAGTTAAGGCCTACCTACAGGAGTATCTATAGAAGGGGTTTATTGTACCAAGTAATGCACCCTTTGCAGCTCTGGTCCTATTTACTAAAAAGCTAGGAGGGGGGTAGCGATTTTGCGTTGACTTTTAAAAGCTTAATACAATTACCAAGAAGGACCGCTACCCGCTACTATTAATTGAGGAGATGTTGACTAGGCTATTAAGAGCTAAGATCTTCACTAAGCTAGACGTTTAGTAGGCCTTCTACTATATATGGCTAAAGGAAGAGGTAGAGGAGTTAACTACCTTCCGTATAAGGTACGGATTATATAAGTACCATATTATACCCTTTGGACTGTATAACGGCCCTACGTCCTTCTAGAGATTTATTAATAACGTCCTTTTTAACTACCTAGATGATTTCTGTACAGTCTATATGGACGACATTCTAATCTACTTGGACAACCCGCTAGAGCATGAGGTCTATGTTAAGAAGGTCCTATAGAAGCTTTAAAAGGTAGGCTTATAAGCGGATATTAAGAAGAGTAAGTTTAATGTTACTAAGATAAAGTTCCTAGACTTTGTTATTGGTACTGATGGGGTCGCTATAGACACTAATAAGCTATCTACGATTAAGGATTGGGAACCCCCTACCTCTATAAAAGGGGTATAATCCTTCCTAGGATTCTATAACTTCTACTAGGCCTTCTTAAAGGATTACGGCCGAGTCACATAACTGCTTAGTAAGCTTATAAAGAAGGGAGTATGGTACCCGCTGGGGGAGGAAGAGCTTAAAGCCTTTAAGTGAGTTAAGGCCCTTATGCTATCTGGCAGCGTAATTAAGTATTACTTACCGTTCTGAGACACCTGTATGGAGATGGACGCGAGTGACGGAGTAGTAGCTGGGGTGCTGAACCAGCTGTAAGACGATGGGACTTGGAAGCCAGTAGCCTTCTTCTTAAAGACAATGTCCCCTATAGAGATGTGGTACGAGATCCACGACAAGGAGATGCTAGCGGTGATAAGAGGCCTATAGGAATGGCGAGGTCACCTTGTTGGCCTCCAATGTACACCCTTTGTGGTAATTACAGATTATCAAGCCCTTGAGTACTTTATAACTAAGAGGCTGCTGAGTCTATGGTAAGCCCGCTGGGTAGACCTACTAGCTGATTTCTATATGCAGATCATATATAGGCCAGGCACGGCAAATATAGTGGCTGATATTCTATTATGAAAGCAAGAGGACCTAAAGACGCAGAAAGAGAAGGATGTAGCTGTATGTACTATGTACCTGATTAACCCCGCCCTTACGATTGCTATACTAGAGTCAACCTTTAAGGACCCCCCAACTGCAGCAAATCACGAATGGGAACCGTATAAGCTGGTTGACTAGATCCTCTAGGCCAATCGAACTAGCGAGTTATTAGTAGGGCTACGTTAGCTAGCTGAGCAAGACCAGAAGGGCTGGAAACTCCAAGGAGGACTACTAACCCGCTTTGGCAAGCTAATAGTCCCCGATACTAACTACCTCTATACCTACCTTATTATAGAGGTACACTCTTGCTAGGTAACTGCTTACCTAGGCAAGATAAAGACTAGGAAACTTGTGGTAGACTAATACTATTGGCCAGGGCTACCCTTAGACTGCGATACCTATGTAAGAAACTGCAGGACCTGTAGGAGGACCTATATACCCCGTAATAAAACCCCAGGCCTGCTGCACCCCCTACTAATTAGTAAACGCTGCTGGCAGTATATCTCTTTTGATTTTAAGTCCTTCCTAACAGATAAAAAGGGCTTTGACAACGTCTTTGTGGTTGTTAATTAACTAGGCAAGAGAGCCTTCTTACTACCCTGCTATAAAACTGCTACTGTAGCTGATGCAGCAAACCTGTACTACCAACATGTCTGGTGCGTGTACGGCCTTCTAGAGACAGTTATATTAGATTAAGGACCCTAATTCATCTTAGCCTTTATAGATAAGCTATGTAAACTAACCGGCGTTAAGCAAAAGCTCTCTATATCTGGTTACCTGCAAACTGATGGTAATACGGAAGTACTAAACTAGTATATTGACCAACGCTTAAGGCCCTTTATTAACCACTATTAGGATAATTGGTTAGAGCTCCTCCCCTATATAGACTTTGCACAAGCAATCTTACCGTATAAGTCTACTGGCTTTGTACTATATGAGCTAGAGCTAGGATTTAAGCCGAGGCTCCACTTTAACTGGGAGGAATGTATATAAGTAGCCTTAATGCCTTATAAGAAGCTGATATAATAAGAAGCTTAAGTTTTTGCATATAGGACCTGGGACGTAGTTAAATAGGCAAGAGATAATCTGGCTAAGGCCCAGAAGCGGTAGATAAGGTAAGCTAATAGGCACCGTTGTGAACCAGACTTCAGAATAGGTGATCGAGTATACATTACTAGGAAGGGCTGGGCTACCAACTAACCAAGTACCAAGCTAGATAGACAGCTCGCAGGGTCCTATAAGATTCTAGGCATAAAAGGATACTTATATATCATTAATCTACCCCTAAATATAAAGATGTTAAACGTCTTCTATGCTGATTAACTGCGAAAGGACCTAGATAACCCCCTGTTGGGCTAGAACAGGGAGCTAAAGGAGCTAATCCTAATTAATGGCGAGCTGGAGTATGAGATTGATAAGATCTTTGCTAGTAGAATCTACTACGGAAGGCTACAGTATAAGGTTAACTGGGTAGGCCACGACCTGGACGACACCTGGTATAACGCAGACGGCTTTATTGGCGCCCCCTATAAGATTAAGGCGTTCCACAACAAGAGACCCCATAATGCTGGACCACCCGTATAGCTAATGTAATGGCTAGAGGCGTATTATAAGGATGTAGATCTAGAGCCCTTAGAGGAAGATAATAAAGCAGAGAAGGACAGAAGGGCAAGATGGATAAGGAGAGCCTGACTATGAGGATCAAGGGCGATCCTCCTAGCTTAAAAGGGGGTGATGTGACGGTTCGTCTATATAGCTACTATTAAGGCGTCGTCGGTTACGGATTAATGTTGCCCTAACGTTGCCCCGATGACCGAACATGTACATAGTTGTCTACCGCGCCCCTTTCTTCGAGCCCTTACCTTAGTCTATTTATAATATAGCCCCTTATTGTAGCTTGATCTATTGGATCGCTCCCACGGAAAGCTAGCCGTGACAATAATTATTATATTTTTATTAAATTAAAATATGCTAAGGCCTTCTTTATTAACTATAAGGTTTCTATCTTTAATTTAAATATTACCCCTATTTAGGAGCTTTCTAGCTTTAAAGATATTAATATTATAGTTAGGTAGATACTACACCTTATTAAGATTTAGTGTATGCGTTTCTCTTATATCTATAGCATAGATAATTATTCTTTTACTAAAGCTAAGCGGCGTAGTGTTATGGGACAGAGGCAGTGGCTATAAAGCGTATGTATTTAAGGAGTCTACAAGACGTTACATAATCAATTGTAAGGGTCGAGGGCGTAAGGAGGTAATATACCTATGTGTAGCTGACGTAAGCTATACGCGAGGTATACGCAAGAGCACGGGACTCTCCTATGGAGGCCCCTGCGGTAGGGTTCTATAATACTACCCCCCTTCCTATAGAGGCGGAGCTCCGGCAACGCTGTGGTTACTATATATATATAAAAGGGACACTTAAGATATAGGGAAGAAAGAAAAAAGAGGGTATTGCTAAAGGCTTGCAACAATATTATGTAATAAGGCTTAGCACCTAAGAATCTAACTAATTAGATAACTTTAACCACCGGTTAAAGTTCCTGGACATCTTAACAATATTCCGGTTATGTAATCGCACTTTACTATTATATAATAGCAATTTGCGGTAGTCTAACAGCAATTTACTCTTACATAGTAATATATAACGGCTTAACTCTATAGGGGCTCCTATAGAGGATTAGGCATAAAATCTCTGCTTAAGCCCAGTTTCTGTAGGTTCGCGTGGTAAAAGTTACTAATTAGATCTTTTGCATTTTTAAAGTCTTCCTATAGTTGCCATTCTGGCTAATTTATATTAAATCCTGTATAGATAGCTCTATAGTAAAGCCGCCGTCCTCTACCTTTACTAAATTATTTAGAGTTAATAATTTATTTAATGGTTTACTCCTTGTGGTTCTTATCTTTATTTTTATTTTGGATTAGTACTAGTAGGGGTTTAGGCTATATTTGTCCTAGTAAAGACATAGTAGCTATAGATAAAATATAGGCTATATTCTATAGGTAGCTAAAATAGGTAGAAGCTCTAGCTTATATACAGCTCCCCTATTAATAACTTATTTAATTAAATAGGGGCCAAGGTTCTTATAATTAAGTAACTTTATAGGCTTTTATATAGAGATATTGCGTATATCTAGCTATACCCAGTTACTAACATATATTTTTAGTAGTGGCGTTTTATAACAGTCGGCGAAGTAGACTTGCTTTACTTAAGCTTAGGCTATTTCTCCCTTATAGTAGTTAAGTAGATTTTTTATATAGTCTGTATACTAGTTAGCAAGTAGCATCTTAAGGTGTTTTCTATATAGCAGTTTCTAATTAATAGGTTCTAGTAGCTCTATACCAGATTATGGGTAATAACCCTTATTTGCGAAGAACGGGATAAGTCCTATAGTGGTTAAGACGTAGTTATTTACTGTAAATTTACCTAGTAGAAGGTAATCTACCCAGTTATCTTGACTATAGGCGACCACCTATTGTAGGTACGCTTTTATACTAGCATTAGCGTTTTCTAGTTGCCCAGTAATTTTACGGTGGAAGGATATAAATATCTTAACAGAGATGCTAAGGCGTTGGTAGATTCGTCTCTATATATTAGAGTTAAACTATATGCTTTAGTTAGACGTAATTAAGTTAGGTAACCTATATAGTTAATAGATTTTATAGAGAAAGGTGTTAGTAATATTGCTAATAGCTACGCCTTTAGTTAGGACGTAGTAGCGCTCTTTTATAAGTCGGTATATTATTATAAGGATATTCTTATAGGTGCGGCCGTGTCATTTATAGAGTTGTAGGTTAATAAAGAAATTAATAGCGATATCTGTCCATTATTATATAGGTACTAGTAGAGGGTACAGTAGTCCTTAGTACTTTATATTAAAGGCCTTAGCGCTCTTATAACCATAGCAGGTGCCTATAAAGTATTTAACTAAGTCTATTATTTTTAGCTAGAAGTAGTATTGGCTAAGAAGCTTATAGGTCCCTCCTTTACCTAGGTAACCGCTTAATTAAAGGTTATAGGCCATTTAGATTAGTTGCTGTTATAGATTTTCTAAGTTAGGGATAAATAGACGGCCTCTATAATAGAGCCTATTCTCTTTTACTTCTAAGGCCGCTATATTAATTTGGCCTAGGCTTTAAAGGTTAGTAGGTAGTATATAGGCGCTAGTGGTCTTTATAGTAATAAGTTAATATAGTAATAGGTTAATAGAGGTGTTATATACTATAGTATAAAGCTAAGGTATAGTTAGTTCTATTATAGGTAGTATACCTAAGGCCAGATTTTATGCTTTTAGAATTGTCTATTATTGGAACTAATTATAGGGGTTATCTTTAGACTAAGAAAGGTTTTATAAGCGGCGTGTTAGGCTTAGTACCTTATACTCCTAGTCTATATATAATTTTAAAGTTAAAACTAAAGAGGAACTCGTTCTAGCATACTTGGTATTAGTTTAGCTATTTTATAGTTATAAAGTATTTAAGGTTATAATGGTCCGTAAGAACTTTAGTTAGCTAGTTAGGTTTTGCTAAGGAGAGTTCTGGGTAAAATTCTTTAAACGCTTATATAATTATAAGGAGTTCCTTATTATAGATTTTATAGATATATTTTTATAGTATAAGCTTAAATAAGTAGAATGTAACTAGGTAGAGGAGACTGTTATTACCTATTTAGGAGAGGACGCCTATATTAACATAGTTTAAGGAGTTGGTCTTAAGATAGAGTTATTGTCCTGGTATAAAATAAGCTAGAATAGGTGCTTTAGTAAATATATCTTTAAGGTCTTAGAACGCCTTCTTATATTTAGGTGTTTAGATAAAATATAGATATATTTTTCTTCCTTTTATAAAAAGGCCCTTTATTTGCATTATTACTATAAGTAGTGCTATAATATCTAAGAAGTTATATATAAATTTTTAATAGAAGTTGGCCAAATTAAAGAAGGCTTATATATCTTTAATATAGTTAGGGATTTGCTATTTTATAATTATATATACCTTCTTAGGGTCTATACAGACACCCTTAGTAGTAATAATTAGTCTAAGGTATTTTACTTCTATAACTAAAAATTTATACTTCTTTAGATTAATATAAAGTCCTATATCTCTAAGGCGCTATAGGACCTTTTAAATGTGCTTAGTATACTTAGAAGGGTTATTGCTATAAATAAGTATATTATCTAGGTATGCAGAGTAGAAGTTATTAAGGTAGTTCTATAAGGTGTTATTAATATAACTTTAGAAGCTGCCTAGGCCGTTATATACGCTAAAGGGTATAACAGTATATTTAAATTAGCTAAAGCGCAATATAAATGCGGTTTTTTATTTATTACCCTTCTATATTTAAAGGCGGTTAAAGGCGGCAATAATATTAAAGCTTAGTATAGATTTTGGCTTAGCTAAGCCACTTAAAAGTCTTACGTATAAGCGGTATAGGGTATTAGTTTTTAATTATAATAGTGTTAAGTCCTCTATAGTTAACGTAGAATTAAATACTTCTTTTTGGCTTCTTAGTAAGGAGAATAGGGGCAGCTGCTAGGATATACTGGGACAAATAAATCCTTTATTAAGGTGTTTATTAATATACTTTTTAATAACTAGAAGTTCGTCTTTTAATATTAGATAGGGTCTCTTATAGGGTAGCGTTTTTCTTTATTTAATATTAATGGTATAGTTATTAGGTTAATATAGAGGGAGTATATCTGCGCCCTTTTGTGAGTATATATTAATAAAATTATGGTATCTCTTAGGGAGAAGCTTACGAAGTTTTTTGTTGGTAAATCCTTTTTTAAGCTTTATAAATTTCTTAAAGTTTAAAGGTAAAAGTCTATAGGGTTTTATAGGGGTATTATCTTCTAGAAGGTTAACTATATATATTCTATTACTATAAAGGACACAGTTTTATTCTTTATTAAGCTTATATAGTTATAATAAGGAAGCTATAGTAACGGTCTAGCCTTTTCTATATATGATGCGGTAGAAGGCCGCGGCACTTATATAGTGGTAGTTAGTTATAGGTAGGGTAATAAGGGGTTTCTTAGGTTAATACCCTAGGGAGTAAATAGAGGCGGCTAGGCTATGCCTTAGGTAAGTCTCTTTATAGTATTTAGAGTTAAAGGTTACTTTTCTCTTTTTCTAGTTAATAGTGAGGTTATATTATTTAAGCTAGTTTATTCTAAGAATAATAGGGTAGTTAGTAAGTGGTATAATATAAGCCTAAAGCTCTTCTTGGTGCCCATTTATATCTAAATAGAGTTATACTATATAGGTAATCTTCTATATGGTATAACTACTATTGGCAAGTTATAGGGCGTAGGCTTTAGTAAGGGGTAAGGTAGGTAGGATATAAGTGCGTATAAATTAAGTATTTATAAATTTATTAGTAGCTCCACAATTAATTATAGAATGGCTTTTATATTATTTTTTGGTAGTAGTTCCTATTATAGGTAAAACTATCTATTCCCGTCTATTTATCTTTACTAAGTTATTTATTAAGTAGGCCGATATATAAATCTCTCTATCCTTAGGGCGTTCTAACCCGCGACTTAGGGCTAGGACTTAGCGTTCTCCACTTCTATATCTAACTCTACCGCTATTACTGCGTCTTTATATTATATAGTATCGGCATATAGCGACATATTTAGTATTTAGGGTATTAGGTTAGGTATTAGGCGGCAGCTACTAAACCTAACTATTAGGCAGTTTAGGTTATTATAATAATAGCCTTCTTAACGGCATTTATAGTAGCGTTCTAGTTTCTAAAGTAGCTCACGCTCTTTATCTAGGAGTTTTTACAAAAAGGTTAGTATAGAGAGGTTAATATTGGCTCTAGTGGTATTTAAGGTAGTAGGTATTAGTAGCTTAGTATATATAGGTTTAGTGGGCCTAGAGGGCTTCTATAGGGAGGTCTTTAGGTAAAAGTTAACAGCAGTAATCTAATTTAGTTATTGTTTAATCTTCTATAGGGCTGCTACCATATTATAAATATTACTATAGTTATGGCTAGCGGCTGCGTAATTAAGGTAATAAGTAACTTTTTTAAGGAGATCTTTTTAGTCTTTAGTATTATCTTAGGCAAGGGCTCTAGTATATTCCTAGAATTTAATATAGAACTTATTAAATAATTTAGTAGGGCTTATCTTTAGGGTATATAGTTTAGCTTGGTTGGTGGCTAGTAGGTTATAGTTACGGTATATTAGATTAAGATTATTAAGGACTTCTTAATAGAACTACTACTTTTAGGGGCTATTAGTCTTCTACTAGGCGAAAAGTCTATTAAATAGTATACCCTTTATTCGCCTAATAATATAGCTAATTTTAGTGTCTTCTATAGGAAAAAGGTAGGCGCTCTAAGTTAGTTTTTTTGCGGATTTATATCTTCTAGTAGCTATATTCTTTATATTCCCTCTAAAAGACTAGAGAATTAGAGTAATATATATTAGACCCTATAGTAGCAGCTTAGGTTTAATTGTTATAGCTTTTATTATTACTACTTTAGTAGGGGTTCCTGTTAGGTAAAGCTGCTTAGTATTAACCTTTTATTAAGTATTAAGTAGGTAAGGTTACTAGGGATATAGAGGCTTAGGTGGCGTTATATATAATAGAGAGGTATTTAGCGTTATTATAAATATACTTATTAAGCTGGGATTATAGGTATTTAATTATGCCTTCTTTTTTAATGACTATAGCAATAAGTGCAATCTTAGCTTTTTTTAACTATTAGACGTTATATTTAGACACATGGAGGTTATCTTTAGTCTCTTAGCGTATATTATTGGCAAGTGCCTTATAAGCTTATAGGTCTCAGATAATATCGCAGTCTTAGGCAGTATATATTTTAGCTTATATAAGCTTTAGGTGGTAGTTATATAAAAGGTAGTAGTATTTATTAGGTTTTTATACTACCATTTTTATAAACGTCTCGGCGTCTTATATTTTAATTTTAATAGATAGTAGCCCTTCTGCTTACTTGTCTATAGTTATATAGTTAATAAAGGATAAGATATTATTAGTATCTACCTTTTTAGGGGTTAAAGCTAGGGCTAATAAATCAAATTCTTCTAGGTTTAATTGGCGTCGTAGGTTAAATATAGGTATTAGGTTGTTCTTTAGGTTTAATATAGTGGCTAGTAAAGAATATTGTCTTACTATTATAGGTTCCTTGGAAGCATAAAGGTAACTTATAGACACGGTGCTTCTAGCAGCGCCTGCAGTATTGCAAAGACGTAGAATTGGTTATAGGTTAAGCGTTAGTGATAAAAAGGCGCAATATAATGTTATAGAACGGAGGTAGTGGCTACAAAGCGTATATATTCGAGGAGTCTATAAGACGTTGCGCGGTCGATCGTAAGGGTCGAGGGCGTAAGGAGGTGATATACCTACGCGTAGCTGACGTAAGCTATACGCGAGGTGTATATAAGAGCACGGGGCTCTCCTACGGAGGCCCTGTGGTAGGGTTCCGTGACACATAGCTTCTCTACTTACTATATTAATTAATGGCAGAGATACTGATACATATATACTAGTATTAAAGTTATTAATTAATTTAGTAATATTTCCACCCTTAGTAAAAACCTAAAAAATTCTGAAAATTAATTAACGCTATAGACAGCAGCAATATTAATCTAGCAATTCTGCTAATTCTCCTTATATACTATTATATATACATCTAACAGCTCTAAAGGCAATAAGAATGTAGGATAGATAGGGGGGTTAAAATTTAGATAAATTAGATTTTGTAATTAAGCTATTTAAAAGTTAGGAAACTAAGACAAATACTATATTCTCCGCTTACCTCTAAGCTAGTATATAATTTCCTATTTAGGAAAAATCGTTTATAAGTAGTTACTACTACTTCTATATAAAATCTTCCTGTTATGCTTTCTTAGCCTTACTTATAGATAACTAAAATTATTCCTTATTAAATCTACGTTTAAACATAAGCCCTAAAAACTTTTTAACTTATAAGATTATTATATAAGTTAGCCCGGCTATTTTATCTTTTTTCTTAATATCTAGAACTACCTAGTTAAGTATTAGGCCCTAGCCTTTATATATAGTAAAAGTAAAAGCCAGGGTAGCTAGAAACTAATGCCGTAAGTAAAAGCCTCTTACACCCTCCTACTTATAAAGCATAGAAAAGATAGGGATAATCTTTATCCTATGCTACTAAGTAAATAAGGCAGGTCTATTATAACCATCTACTATAATTAATAGTGCATAGGGCTAATCTTTTTTAATATTAGTATCCTCCTTCTATATAACATCTTTAACTATACTAGTAGTACCATTTACTAAGCTTAGTTCAATCCAGATATTCTATATTAGCATAACTTTAGCGCTAATATATAGGGTTAAATTCTCTAGAGTATTACACTAATTAGGAGTAACCTTTTATGCACCCATACCAGTATTAACTAACTTAATAACTACTACTAGCTATAAAAGATTGCAAAGCTAAGTAGTATTATATTTACCTATAGCAGCGCGTATACCGTATAGCTAAGTTATATTATTAAAGCCCGCAACCTTGTTAGTAGGTAGGCCCTACTTACACCTAGTTAAAAGAAGCTTCTAGGTTAAATTACTTATAGAATCACTATATAGCTCTATAAGGGCGGTCTTAAATACAGTACTCTTAGGGTTATTACCGCCCTACTATATAACTTAATCTAAGATAGCAGTTTAGTTAATTACCTTATAGGCTCCCTTTCTATAGATAGTAAGCTCTAATAGGCTAATAGGTAGATTATTATATAAGGCCGCCTAACCTATAAGGGGAAGCTAATAGAAATCGCCTAATAGTAAGATATTTAAGCCTTTAAAGTAGTTATTGTTATACATAGGGTAGATTTGATAGAGGCGGCAATTAATCTAGGCTAGATATACTTGCCTGATTATAGATTTCTTATTAAGAATAAGATGGTAAATATCCTTAAAAGCTTATTATAGAGGTATAAGACTAGTAGTAGGCAATTCCTTAAAGGGGCAATTTACCAGTAGCTTTAATAGATTATATATAGTCCTGCCATTAATATTAAAAGCAGCTACCCTAGTAGGGGCGGCTTAAGCCAATAGTAATGACTTATTATTAGCCCTTACTATAGTATAGAGCGTAGTAGAGAGAACAGTAATAAGATGTAATTTATTAGTTCCTGCCTCTCTATTAATATTAATCTGCAGTAGGGGGGGCTAAGGCCCACTTAGATCTGTCTATAGTAATTAACTATAGTGTTATAAATATAACGCTGGTCTGGTTATAAGAAAGACAGAGTTACTATTTAGGATAGGCGGCTCTATAGTAGAGGCTATAACTATACTTCCTGCTAATAAGTCCTCTTATTAAGCTATGGGTATATACCCTAATATATATCCCAATTATAGTTATAGTTAAGCTCCCTATTACCAAGCCTACTAGGATCCTTAACCTTAACTCCATTAGTGTTTTAAATATAGGTATATAGGGCCTTAAAGGACTAATATAGCTCCAAGTTGTCTACGAAATTGCCCTTAAACTTATTAATATTATTAGCAGTTTTATAAGCGTTCTCTAGTTTTTAATTATAGAAGTAGTTAGGTAGGTACTAATAAGAGTTAATATAAGCCTAATAGGAAGCCACATAATTAGGGGCCCTAAATCTATTAGTATAAGTAGCTACTTCCTTATACTCCCTCTATAGGTAATAAAGAATAAGCTTTATATAGCAGAATTTAGAATACTGCAGATTGGAAGAATCGCCCTTATATTACAAAAAGTATAATATAACTTAAGGCCTTGCTCTTGGTTAATGCTTATAAGTAAAGTAATTAAAATAGAGTAGAAAATTAAAGAAAGTAATATCCTCTACCCTATTTAGACGGCGCTTATATTTCTTATAGTTAGATAATCCATACCCTTATAGTTATCTATCCTTAAGCTTATATATAGCGCTCTAATTATCCTCCTAGCAGTAGTTTAAAGTTACTATATTCCTAGAGCCTTTATAAAGGGGAATATTAAAAAGCAGATGGTATACCTCCTATACTAACTAGTTATATTTAGTAATAAGCTTATTTATAAACCTAGCTATTACTAAACTAAAAGTATAAAGGCTGTTGGCGTGCGGCTATATTAATTAAAGTAACTCCTAGTAGGAAGTTAATTTCTTCTCTTTCCTGCTGTAATATTTGCCTATATAGTTAACTATTACTAATATACTTATAGCGGGTAACGTATTAATATTCGCTATCCACGCCAATATTATAGCCACATTATAACTATTAAGAAGCTTGTTATTACGCTGCGGACATAACGTCTAGTAATATAGATTTTATCCTTTAATACAACGGCCTTATTACGGAGAGAGCGTAGAAAATAGAAACGGCACTCCTTTACTCTAGTAGAGCCTTTCTTTAATCTTAAGTAATAAGATTTGGTATAATTATAGTGCCGTTAAAATTAATTAAGATAGGTAGTAAGAAGCTGTTCTTTATAGCTAAGAGTAGAAGGATATTAAAGATTAGGAGGCCTAGATTAATTAGGATTTATTATAAATATAAAAGTAGTCTAGTACTTAGCAAAAGCCGTTCTTAATTTACTAGATAATAAATCTAGCCCTAGGGCTGTTAAACTCTATAAGAAGCTATATATATAGCCGCTACCTTATACCTACCACTTATATTAGGACTAAAAGTCTATTCTATTAAATAAATTTATAAGTATGTGCTTTCTAAGCAAATTAAAGCGGTAATACAGCTAATAAGCAGTAATATGCGGATTATTATTAAGATTTTAAAAAGTAATCTAGTAGCGCTAAGCCTTATTAGCAGCCTTATACTTATTAAATAGAGGCATATAAAAGTATAGGTTATGCTAATATAAATTAGTAGCGCTAAGTGTAAAGAATAGAGACCCGCTTTTAATATTTTTAGTATAAGCCGTAAGCTTATTTCTCTTTTGCCTCTAGTAAGGTTTAGCACCCTTAAGGTTTTATACATACTATATCATCCTATTTAGTAACTAGTTACTCCTATTACCATTTATAAGATTACTAAGTTTATCTAAAGATAGACTATTTTTATTTAATCGGCCGTAAAGAAAGCAGGTAGCATTAAGGATTTACTCTCTTATAATCTAATTAAATATATAGTAGTAAAATAAGGGGTAGCGGCCAAACTAACCGTCCTAATACTTAAGTATATGTGACGGTGCTGGAGCGCGTCACCTGCTACTTCCTGGGCATTCTGCCAAATTCTGCCATATTCTGCCGACACTACTTATAGAGCTAACCAATCAGGATTTTCCATCCCTGGGATGGAAAATCGCTATTGGATCGCTTACTACTAGCGCCTTGGCAACCCCTTTGTATCTTGCCAGTCTCTAACAGACTTCTTTTTCTTCTTAGCTTAGTATTCTTATATAGTAGCAATCTACAAGCTTTAGTTTAGAAGCATTTATACAAGCCCATTACATTATACTAAGCTCTCCCTATATTGCCTGGGAAGGCCTTAATAATATCCCACCCTAAAAGACCTTATCTGCAACGACGCGTTAACGCGTTATACTTAAACACCAAAAAACTTATACTACTACGCCTAGAAAGGCCCTAACAATATCCCACTTTTATAGGCCAGACTATACTTAACCTGCACCCCTAAAAGAACCCCCTGGAATTAAAACTAAATTATACAATTCCAATAATCCTTAGGAAGCCGACGATGGTACCTAAAGCGAGCTTATCTAAAAGATCTACCTTTATCTGAGAGGAACACAAGATCCAGCTGGGATCAGAAATTAAAGATAATAACAACGTTATAGATATACGCGAGTAAATGCGTGCCCTTGCAGCTAATTAGAAGGTTAATTGTCTTCAAGCCTAAAGCATATAAGAGACTCTAAAGGAGATCTTAGAAAGCCTTGCTACCTTATAAAACAGCCCAGCCTCCCCTTTATAAAGCCTTAGTTAACCCATTTACTTAACTAAATATAATATACTAGAGAGTATAGACATAATAATAAAGTAATTAAAGTCCATTAAGCTCCCTGACCCTCTACCATTATTAAACGGCATAGACTTAACCTTTAAGAACTGGAGAATCCAGGTATAATGAAAACTCTATATTAATTAGAACCACTTCACTTCTAAGGAAGCCAAGATGCTCTACGTCTTTGGATAAATAATAGGAGATACGCAGCGGCACCTTTAAGCCAAATTTAAAGATAAATCCCCCGTCCGATTTACATCCATTAATAAGATGCTATAGCACCTGGCTATTATCTATATAAATCCAAATAAAGTATAGGATGCTAGATATAAGTATAATCGCCTAATAATAAAACCATCCTACTCCTTTGCCAAGTTCTAAACTTAATTCTTACACCTCTACCGCCCTATTGCCTTAGAAAACACCCTAAGCAAGATCTTAGAAAAGGTTATAGCGGACCGCATAGCAGACACGGCAGAGGAACACGCCCTACTACCACAAAGCCAAATGGGGGCAAGAAAGAATCGCTCAACGCTATCAGCACTTACACTACTCGCTACTACCATTAAAACTGCATAGGCTATGCGAAAGGACTTTGTAGTATTAATGCTTAGCCTAGATATCAGCGGCGCCTACAACAATGTACCCCATAAGCGTCTCCTATACATCCTTAGGGCAAAGGGCTTCCTAGAATGGATTATTCAATTTGTTCAAGGATTTACAGGCCAGAAAGAAACATCACTAGTCTTTAGCGGATACCAGAGCCCCCCTATTGCAGTCATAACAGGAATACCATAAGGATTACCTCTGTCGCCTATACTCTTCCTTTTCTTTATAAGTAACCTGCTTGACACCTTTAAGGAAGGGGCAACCTAGGGGATAGGCTTTGTTAATGACATAAACCTAATTACATATGGGCCAACAGCCGCAGAGAACTGCAGGACACTAGAGAAAGCCTACAACACCTATATAGAATGGGCAAGACGATATAGAGTCCAATTCTCACTAGAGAAATACCAGCTAATCCATTTTATAAGAAAACGTAACCAATCTGCAGATCTTTAGCATACAATCCATATCTAAGGCTTTGGGGGTTAACCGGTTTAAGGCCTAAGGGTATTAGGAGTGTGGGTAGACAGCAAGCTTCAATAGAGCGTACATGCGGCGCAAGCGGCCCGTAAGGGCCAAGTATAGTATATCACTATGTCCAGGATCGTCAATTCTACATGGGGTCCATGCTTCCAGAGGTCACGCCTACTATATATAGCAGTTGTCCGGCTAACTATAACGTATAGATCTAGTATTTGGGCCATTAGAGAAACCAAGAAAGGCCCCCCTAAATCACTCCTTAAACCACTCCAAAAGGTCCAAACAGCCTGCCTTAGGAGTATAACAGGCGGGTATAAGCGAACGGCCACAGTACTGCTTAAGAAGGAAGCCAATATTCCCCCCCTATAACTATATATTAAAGCCAATGCAATGCAAAGGGTGTAAAAGAAACGTAACTCTAACGTTATAAAGTATATTAAGACACGCCTAAACAAACTATAGAGGGACCCTAGGGTGCCCTATAGGAGAAGGAACCAACAACCCCAAAGTAGGGAAGATATATTAGGAAAACAGGTGGAAAAAGCAGAAGAAGAATAGTGCGGCGCTAGGGCCCAGGCCTATATAAAGGAGGAAGGGAGACGCGTAAGAGGCCAGTAAAGACAATAGTAAGGGAGAGAAAGAAGCCAAAGTAGAGTATAAAAGAGTACTAGAAAACCATCTACCGCAATATAATACTGGTTAGACCGACGCTGGAGAGATAAATAGGAGTTAAAGGTACAGAGGCAGACTTAGGCAAGGGGAACCCAAGCCATAGTATAGGTAATACTATGGGGGGTAAATACCTAAGGGCTCTAAGAGGGCCTAACAAAGGCGGAAAATACAATAGTAACACTCTTAAGAACAGGAATAATAGGACTAAAAGATTAGCTTTACTGGGTGGGTGTCCTAGTAGGTAGCCTAAGGTGTGAATATAGCTAGCTAAGACAGACACTAAAACACGTAATACTATTATACCCCTTACACACTAGCCGAGAAGCAATACTCTTAGCAGCTGGCACAGAAAACTATAATACACTGCTCTTAATACAGAAAGGCCTCAAGGCGGCTACCCGGTGGCTCATTAGCCAAAATATGCTAGACCAGTTCTAGGTTGCAAAGGAAATAGCAATAGAAGGCAAAGGGGCGAGTAACAGGCGCCCCCTAATAACTCTACAGGAGTAGAGTACAGTGTGTAATACTAGCGCGTCCGTAGGTTTGTTACAGCAGCAGTGGTTCCCAAGAAGGTCAAAAAGTAAGGTAGTAGAGCACTACTGGTGACTTATAGGCGACTCGCAAGCGAGCCCCAAAAGGCGGGGAGATGGATTACGGGGTTTTCTCAAATAGAGTTTTCTCCCCACATATATATAAGGAGTAGTCTGCGTGGGCCCAACAGGGATCCGAATCGGACGTTAAGCAATAAATAATAATAATTCTTATACCTAGTAGGGGAAGGCTAGGTTCCCCTTAAGAACTACCGTTTGGACCTATACAATAAGCTAATAATCTAACTATAAGAGAAGATTGTGGTAGCCTTAGACAACTTACTAACCTACTAAAGACTTGCAACCTAATGTTTATTACTAGATTTAGAACTAAAATAAATTAATGCCCGTTTTAACTAACTAAAGCGGTTCTATAGCAACTGAAACCTATCTGCTATACTAACAGGAGCTGGCGTTAGAAGATAAACTATAACCGCCCTTATACTAAAAGCGGTTACAACTGCCTACCCGCAAGCCTTGCCTAACCCATTATATACTATACCTTCAGCTAATGCTTATCGTAACACCCCAGTTAACCCTACCACGGCCACGTGCTTTAATTGCGGAAAGGATAGTTACTTTACCTTATCCTGCCTAGAGCTAAAGGATAAGGGTGATATTAAGGAGATAGAGGAAGAAAAAATATCTAATAAGTCGGGAAAAGAAGAACCCTAAGGAAAGACTCCCCCCTAGGGTATCCTATTAATCTTAAAGAGATTAATTTAAGTTAGCTAATAGGTGGAAAACACTTTATAGTTCTATATATAGTATCTTAAAATGGATATAGAGTTAATACAACTGCCCTTGTTAATACTGGAGCAAATGGCTTTACCTTTATAAATACTGCTTATATAAATAATGTTGCTAAGTTCTTAAATATAAATGCTACCTAACTAAAGAAGCCTATTTAGGTAAAAGGCTATAACGGCCAAGCCGGTAAGCCAGTTACCTATGTCTTAAAGCTATATATCGCTATTAATGGAAGGCGCCAATTTGGTATCCCCTTTTATATCCTAGACCTAGGTTCCTATAACATAATCCTTAGCTGAAAATGGATATCCTACTTTAATATTTGGCTGAACATTTAATAAAGATAGTTTGTCTAGCTAGAGAATAGACTAAAATTACCCTCCTTTATTAGAGAAATCCGGACTGACTATAAGACGTTAGCCGTAAAGGCTGACCCTATCTATTAGCAGGATATTAAGGACCGCGACCTAGCCCTTACCTAAGAGGATGCCCGCCGCAAGGCCAGTAGGAACTCTATACTAACAAGGATACTCCCCTAAAGGACTATAGTTAAGGAAGACCCTACTTATAGAAGTGGAACGGATAGTAATATAGACAACTTCTAAATTACGGAGATCCGGCTAATAGGGAAGAGGACGTACTAATAGGACGTAGAGGATAACCTTTGGAAGATGCAATAAGAGCTAAAAGGAGTAAAGATAATGCTAATATACTAAAGGCCCCTAAGACCACGGACACCCCTACTATTATATAACCCCCCTATAGTAGACATTGCAGTAATTAGCGCCATAGGTTTCCACTTTAATATGTATTAAAAGGACAACGAGGTCTTTACAACCAGTTTATATAAAATTAACTGGATTATTAATAAGAGGGAAGAAGGGCCAGTAGAGGAAACTAATAAGGAGCTAGTTAAGCGCCTCCTCCCTATATACCTCTTAAACTATAGAGACGCGTTCTTAAAAGCAGCTTTAGATATACTGCCCCCCCACTAAACCTATAATTATAAGATTTAACTGGAGGCTAATAACTCTCTAAGCTATAGCCCCCTTTACTAGCAAACTATGGAGGAATTAAAAGCAACTAAGTAGTACTTAATCGATAACCTCTATAAGGGGTTCATTAAGCTAAGTTAGGCCCCTTTTGCTTCCCCTATTCTATTTATAAAGAAACCTAATAAAGGCCTTTGTTTCTGCATTAACTATTAGAAACTAAACGCTATTACTTAGAAAGATTGCTACCCTCTCCCCCTAATTAATAAGACCCTTGCACATTTAAGCTGAGCCAAAATCTTTACTAAACTTAATATCCGCCAAGCTTTCTACTAAATTAGGATGGACCCTATATTAGAAGATCTAATAACATTCTATACCCGCTACGGTTCTTATAAATATAAAGTCCTTCCTTTTAGACTAATAAATGGGCTAGCCACGTACTAACGGTACATAAATGATGTTCTTTTTAACTACCTTAATAAATTCTGCACGGTATACCTAGACGACATTCTTATATACTTAGATAATAAACTTAAGCACCAAGTTCACGTTAAGAAGGTTTTAGAGAGGCTGTGGAATGCAGGTCTATAAGTTAATATTAAGAAATATAAATTTAGAGTAAAACGAACAAAGTACCTTAGGTTTATTGTTAGTATAGAAGGAATTAAAGTTAACCCTAAGAAGGTTAAGGCTATCCGCAATTGGAAACCCCCTTATATAGTAAAAGGCATCTAGTTCTTTCTAGGCTTCTGTAACTTCTACCGTCAGTTTATCTATAATTATAGGGTCGTGGCTAAGCCTCTTATACAGCTAACCAAGAACAACACGCCTTTTATTTTTAATAATAATTGTATAGAAGCTTTTAAGGAGTTAAAGGATCAACTTATCTCCTCCCTAATTCTCCGTCACTATAACCTAGACCTTAAATTAATGCTGGAAATAGATGCCTCTGACGGAGTGGTGGCATGGGTTCTCTTACAGTTATACCTAAATAGCAAGTAGTACCCTATTACGTTTTTCTTAAAGATAATAGCCCCAGCTAAGTATAACTATAAGGTGCACAATAAGGAAATGTTAGCTATTATATAATTACTATCCTAGTGGCGTGCAGAACTTAGAAGTATAGACTCTTAGATTAAAGTCTATACTAATTATAAAGCCCTTAAGTATTTTATAATAATAAAGCAGCTTACCGGTTAATAGGCCCAGTGGGCAAAAATACTCTCCCAATTCTTCTTTATAATTATATACCACCCTAGTAGACAAAATTCTAAGGCTAACACCCTTACCTGGAGAGAATAGAACATGGAACTATAAGATAAGCCAAAGGCTTAGCACTGGATACGTGCCCTCCTCTGTCCCAAACAGCTCAACCTATATATCCTTAAGGAACTAAGCCCCAAATAGAATAAGTTGGCACCCTTAGAAGGAGAGATCCTAGACAAACTAATAGGACTAATTAATTACATCCTAATTGCAAACCGCACAGCCAAATTCCTAAAAGCCCTCCGCAACTAAGCTATGGAAGGTAACCCTAATTTAGAAATAAAAGACGGACTGCTCTTATACCAAGAACGGCTTATAGTTCCAGATGCCAATAACCTATAAATAGAGCTAATCCGTGAAGCCTACTATTAAGTCTCTATAGTGTACCCTAGCTAAGATAAGACCTACTAACTACTAGCGCCCTATTACTATTAGCAAGGACTCCTATCTAATATAGAACGATTTATTAGAAACTATTATGCTTGTAAACGTGTAGATACCCCTAGGGATCAAACTCCTGGATAGCTATAACCACTGCTAGTTCTTAAACGCCCTTAGCAGCATATTATAATAGACTTTAAATCATTCTTAAAGGACAAACATGGCTATAATATAGCTTTTATAGTAGTTGACTAACTAAGCAAGCAAGCCATTTCTCTCCCTTGCTTTAAGACTATAACTGCAAAAGATATGGCCCGCATGTATATTAACAACATTTACCAGATCCATGGCGCTCCTAAGTCTATTGTCTCTAACCGTAGACCCTAGTTTATATTAGACTTCTGGGACGAATTCTGCCGCATCCTTAGGATTAAGATTAAGCTCTCTACCGTATTTTACCCTTAGACTAATAGCCAAACCAAGATTATAAACCAGTACCTTAACCAGTGACTTCGCCCCTTTATTAACTACTACTAGGACAACTAGTTGGAACTACTGCCTATAATAGACTACGCATAGTTTACGCTCCCTTATAATAGCATAAGAATGTTACCATTTAAGTTACTCTATGGATATAAGCCACGAATATCCTTTAATTGGGATAGACCTATAGGACCTATAACAGCCTGTAAATACCTTAGCTATAAAGAGGCCCAGATATTTGCTAAGAGAATGCATAGGGCCTAGGAGACTGCCTAAATAATTATAAAAAGGGCATAAGAGAAGAAAGAGGCCAACGTGAACCAATATTGCCGTAAGGTAGACTTCCAAGCAGGAGATAAGGTATGGGTGTTAATAAAAAACCGGAAGACCTAGAGGCCGAGCCATAAACTAGACTACCAAACGGCTAGCCCCTACAAAATCCTTAAGGAGGAAGGGCACTCTTTTAGGGCTAAGCTACCAAAGTTAATAAAGATCCACCCTGTCTTCTCTCTAGACCGACTACGGAAGGCCGCAGACGACCCATTACCTGGACAGTACAATAATCCCCCGCCGCCAATTTAAATTGCAGAGGACAAGGAATGGGAAGTTAAAGAGATCTTAACAGTTAAGAAGGACCGTGGTACCTTAAAATACCATGCAAGCTGGGTAGGTCACGACGAAGACTTAGAGTGGTACCCCATATCTAATTTTAAGTACTCTCCCCATAAGCTATAAGATTTCCACCTAGCCTACCTAGACCTCCCTGGACCACTACGTAAACTAGACAGCTGGATTAAATGCTGGGAGAAAGGGTTAGATAACTATAATAATCTAGATAACAATAAAGAACTTGGACAAAGCCTAAGGGCAGGCTTTTTTGGGAGGGGGGGGTAATATGATAGTGCTGGAGCGCGTCACCTGCTACTTCCTAGGCATTCTGCCAAATTCTGCCATATTCTGCCGACACTACTTATAGAGCCAACCAATTAGGATTTTCTATCCCTGGGATGGAAAATCGCTATTGGCTTGCTTACTACTAGCGCCTTGGCAACCCCTTTGTATCTTACTAGTCTCTAACAGACTTCTTCTTCTCCTTAGCTTAGTATTCTTATATAGTAGCAATCTACAAGCTTTGGTTTAAAAGCATTTGTACGAGCCCGTCACAGCATATACTTAGTATACGCAGCCAGGGTAACTATATGGCTTTATAATATATTAAATCGGCTTTATTATAAGGAAACAGAGTAGAAAAGGCGCCGCGTATAATAAAACTAGCTAATTACTTAGAGATAGGTGTCTGCTATATAGTAGAAACCTCTAGGCCCGCTTATAGGTCTTATTGGTATTAAACCTTACAACCTAAAAGCTCTAATTTATTAAGGTTAGGCACTAGATTAGGAACTAAAGTATCTAGTATATTACTGCCAAGCTTAGTAGGTAGAGAGTTAATAGTAGGATATTATATAAAAGTAGTAGAGTAAGTCGTTAGGCTACTAGAATTAAACTCTAACTTATTAATATAAGGTAGCTAATCTAAGATAGAGCTATTTTTAGGTAAGCTAGAAAGTTAGGTGCTATATATTTTAATATCGTGATAATTAGGATAATTAACCTTTAGAAAGCAAAGCCATAGTAATCTAGTAAAGCGCCTTATAGTATATCACTTAGTAAACCATTAACTTAGGTATTTACTACTATCTACTGCCATAGGCCTTACAACTAGTATATTAAGTTTAGTAGGTAGCTATAATAGCTACCTCTAAGTCTTTAGTATGTTCTGGCCAAAGTAGTAGACATAGCCAGTATAGCAATATTACTAGCCATGTATACGCATAACTTGCAGATAAATGTATACGCGCGCAATTAAAGGCTCCTCTACTATAGTAAGTATAGGCAGGAAGCTAGACACAGGCCCTAGATTAAGCCTATTACTTTTACCAAATAAAGGAAAAAGGGTTAGATCCTTAAGACCATTAGTGCCCTTAATATAGGCTTTATATACACCTATATTATCACCCTCTATAGCTAGGCCCATTTGGAACCACTGCTCCTTATAATAACTACACATCTCTATATATTTAGCCTATAGTATACTCCTAAACTTCTTAGTTTACTCCCAATTAACAGCCAAAATAAGTAGTAGTATAGCCGTAGTCGGAGCTTGCCGTAAGGGAGCTTACTATAAGGGAGCTTGCTATAAGGGAGCTTGCTACAAAAGAGGTAGTATTAGTGGTAGAGTAGGTATTAATAGTAGGGTAGGTATTAGTGGTAAGGTAGGTATTAGCGGTAGAGTAGGTATAGGAGCTAGCCCTAACAAGGACGTATTTAAGCCATCTCTTCTACTGTATTAGCGACTCGGTCAATTGAGGCACGAGCACGGCAAGAGGGTCGCGCAAGCCTGTATGATTGGATTGTCTATAAATGAGGATCTAAAGCTAAAGAAAGGAAATAAGAAGAATGGAAATACCGCTTAAAGCTATATACAATCTTCTAGTTATGTAATGGCAACTTGCTGTAACTTGCTATTATGTAACGGCAGTTTACGGCAATCTGACGGCAATTTGCTAGTGCTATAATATTACCCCTACAGGGCATTCTTATCTTTATGCTCTACTGGTAATTTATTATCTTTGCTATGCTAGTACTCCATCCACTTATTTAAGTACTTTGGCGGTCTAGGTTTGTTAGGATAATAGCTATAGAACTCTTATAACTTGTGGGGGCTACCTATAAAATTCCATGCGGGGTACTAGGTAGGGTCTGGATTATATCCTTTCTAACTTATACGGTACCTTAGTGTTCCTTATATAAGTTTATAGGCTAGTATTTCTTTAATTTCCTATTTATTGTTGCCATTAACTTAAATTGGTAGGGGTGGTTTATTCTTTTGTCCAGGTAATAGGTTATTTACAGCTTTCCGTAGCTTATTTAGCGAGAATTTAGGGTGGACCTTAATTGAATCTAGGAGCTTTACTTTATATAAGTTGCCTCTTTTCTTAAGAACTTTATATAGTTCTGCTATCTAATAGTCTAGCTTATAGCTAGGCCGCTCTGTCTTCTAGTTCTTTATTATAACTTAGACCTTATTGCCTATGGTAAAGTCAGGCTTACGCCTATGCTTATTTGCCTGCTGTTCTATTAATTTTTAGGCCTTTTTTAAGTTTATATGGGCTACTATCTAGGCTTCTTCTAAGCTCTTAGCGTATTACTGGGCTTCCTTATAAGATAGTTTTTTATATACGGTCTGGAGTCCTTCTAGTCTTTCCTAGTTAAAGCTTATATAGGGTAAGTATCCTATCTCTAGCTAAATAGGTGCAAACCCCGTAGAGTTATGGGGTAGGGTTGCCTAGGCGTAGTCTATTATGGGTAGTAGTTTACTTTAGTTATCCTAAAAGTAGTTAATAAAGGGCCAGAGTCTCTGGTCCAAGTATTAATTTATAATCTCCGTCTAACTATCTATTTAGGGGTGGTATACTATAGAGAGCTTTAGCCTAATGCTTAAGATCTAGGTAAACTTGTTCTAGAAAGCCAATATAAATTACAGCCTGTAATTGGATATAATAGTATTTAGTGGTCCGTAAATTTAGTAGACGTAGTGGATATATAGTTGGGCTGCCTCTTTAGTATTAATATTCTTATAACAAGGGATTAAGAACGGGCGCTTGCTAAAGCGGTTAACTATAACTATAGCCATATTATATCCGCTACGGTCTGTAGGTAGCTTATGGAAATCTATAAAGATATACTGCTAGGGGCGCTCTAGTATTAGGAGTGGTTTTAATAGTTCTGGGGTCTTATCTTGTGGGATTATAGATCTATAGCAGCTGTCGCAGTTCTATATATAATGGTTAATATTTATAACTATTTTGGGCCAGTAGTAGCGGTCACTAATAATCCTATAGGTCTTATTTTTTCTAGGGTGGGCTATAGAGACCTAGGCATGTGCTTTAGCAATAGGCTAAGTCCGTAAGTTCTGTTCCTCTGCTACTACTAGCCGTTCCTAATGCTTAAGTAATCCATTTTTAATGGACTATGGGCTGGTAATATCCTTTGCCTTTTTACGGTACTCCTGTAGAGAAGGGGCCGTATAATTCGCTTGCAGTAGCTTATTAATAAGATTAAGTTCCATAGTGTTAATAGGGTATATCTCGGCCTTTATAGGTCCGTATTTAGTTCTGCCTGTATTTGGGGGTCGAGGTGCTCTGGTCGTAATAACGTCTGGGTCCGTAATAAGATCTTTGCGGCCATTTAGTTATCTAGGTCCTGTCTACGCCTTATAAGGGCGTCTGCACAATTCCTTGCTATTCTTTATAGCCGTATAGGTCCTAAGCCAGCTGGCTTATTACTGACTTTCTGGGTTTCTAGTACTGGTGGTGCGACATCGGTAGTCTAGGGGCGGCGTAGTATACGGACCCATTATGAATTAAGCTGTACATCTTTCTTAAAGGCCTGGTCCCTATATATAGCATTGGCCTGATAAATGGTGTCTATCTATGGCCACATAAGGTTTTTTATTGTAATACTGATTTCCTTTATAAAAGACGGTGTTGGGGGTAGGGTTTTGGGCCAGATAAGCCGTCTACTATATACTTTAAGCTATAAGCCTAAATAGGCTAGCCATTTTCTCCCTAAGATTATATTATGGCTTCCTAAGTCCATAATAAGAAAGGGGATGTTATATTGTCTTTATCTATTAACGCGGAGGTATATCCGCAAGATAGTTGTAATAGGTGGCCCTATCTATCTGTTATACCTATAAATAGGAATTGGCCAAGGCAGTTCTTTAAGGGATGCATTTAAAAGGTTAGCTAGCTTTATAGCACACTATATATCTATTAAGGCAAAGGTATTTGCTCTAAAGTTAGCTAAAGCAAAGGTTAAAACTTGATATCTATTACGGAATAAAGTATAAGGGATAGTGCAGCTTTTTCCACTAACTAGCCAACCCAGATTAATATATAACATATTAATCCCTTTTTAACCCTAGAGAGGAGTCTTCCTTTAGGGTTCCTCTTTTTCTAACTCTGTACTATCCTCCTAGATTAATAGAACCTCGCCCACTTTTGCGTTTATTGGGCAATTCTTTATAATATAGCCCTTCTGGCCGCAAGAGAAGTAAGCTCCCTAATTGCTAAGGGCCTATATATAGGCCAAGCATTCGCTGGACCTATAGCAGGACTAGCTATATAGCTAGCTGCCGAATTAGCGGTGGGCTATACGGCCGGTACTATAGGGGTTGTAGATCTTACTAGGGCGCTGCGGCCTGTTCTTATAATACTTATATTCTGGTTAGTAGAGCTTCTAGTCTTATACTGCTTAGTATATACCTTAATTTAATAAAGGCCCTAGTTAATAGCTAGGCATTGGTCTATAAGTTCTTTTAGCATCTATATAGTAATATAAACTAGCAGTATAGCGCGCTATAGGTCTAGGGTAAGCTTATTAAAGAGATCTGGCATTAGATCTTCTTAGGGGATTTAAGCCTATTTAGCTAGGTATAGAAAGCGGGTCTGGAAAATTAAAAAGGTCTCTATTGTTTTTATATTAAGGGCTTTATAGTTAAGGTAGGTGTTCTATATCTTAAAGGGGTCCTTATAAATAGAAAACAGGTAATTAATTATCTCTTTTCTAGAGAGGAAGGGGTCTGCTAAGTCCTGGGTATATTACGGACATATATACATCTATACGTCCCTACCAGTACGGCCAAAGACGTAGGCCATTTTAGCTTGGGTAGTAGGGAAGTGGTCTATATTAACTTTAAGCTTATCTTATAGTTAAAGCTTCCAATTATTAAATATAGGGTTAGTCCCATCTGTAAGTAATGGGGGGTCCGCAACCTTCGCGGACCATAATAATGCTAATGCTGTATATTGGGCTAGGGCCTTAAGGACTGTAGTAAGTCTTTAGGTGTCTAATAACTCCTTACTAGGTATAGGGGTGTCTCTAGTTTTAAGCAGCTCTTAAAGCCGTTTAATTTCGGTATTAGTTGCTATAAGCTCTTCCTAGGGGGTTAAGATAGTGACTGTTTTACCATTAGAGGTATTTACGGGTCCTATAGCGGCTTTGCCAGCTACTGTATTTCTTAGCATAGTAGTAGGGGTATTGGGTAATTTTTAGTATTTATTTATTTCCTAGGGGTTCTGGTCCATGCATATTCTATTCTTAGGTTTTGCGTTCTATTTGTGTTCTTTTGGTTCTTAAGGGCCTGTCCTGTCCTTAAGGTCCTGTTCTGTATCCTTATAGATATATTTAAGTTCCTTCTTAGGAAAGAAGAGTAGTGATAAGCTTTAGATAATATTAGCAACTCAGTTAATTGAGGTATAAGTACGGCAAGAGGGTCGCGCAAGCCTATACAATTGGATTGTCTATAAACGAGGATCTAAAGCTAAAGAAAGGAAATAAGAAGAACGGAAATACTGCTTAAAGCTATATATAATCTTCTGGTCACGTGATGGCAACTTACCGCAACTTGCCATTACGTAACGGCAGTTTACGGCAATCTGACGGCAATTTGCCAGTGCCGTAATATACTGCATAGAGCTTTATCTATGGTATATAGTAGAGAAGTAGGTAAGTAAGCTTTACCCCGCCAATTAAGAATGCAATACTCCCGTTATATTGCCCTAATTATCTTTCGCCATTAAGCAATTTTAGGGGTATCTTAACTGTTCTGGCCGCGAGGCAGGAAGGCGTTCTTAGTATCGTTTTTAGGTAAAGTAGTTCGCTAGCGCCTTGTAGGACGATTCTTAGTAATAGAACCTAACTCTATAAGAGCTCCCTACTTATATTTAGAGGCCTAAAAAGGTAAGTAGAAGTAGAAGTAATATATAGGGAAGACGTGCCTTTAACCAACATAACTGGCATAGCTTTAAAATCTTTTTTAAAGGGCCGTCTTTAACAAAGTTAAGGCGGGGCTTATAGATATGGCACTTACTATACTTAATTATAGTAGGATATGCCATATCTATAAGATATATAGGAGTATTAATAGAAGTGTTAACAAAAAGGAAGGCGCAATACTAGGATATTTTAACGTTTATTATCTTAGGTGCCTTAGCCGCTTTGCAAGGAATTGCATAACCTAGCACATACCACCCCCCCTCCCTATACCCCCCCTGCACCCTCGAATTCCTCAGCGAAGCGTCTAAGAAGTTATAGGCGTGCGTTTACTGTAAACCGGGCCCGATCCTTAGCGCGTATTAGCTTTAAGCAACTATAATAGGGTCAATCTAGTAGCTACGACTATAGTTCCTAATACAATTAAATTCTAAGTCATTTATTTATTATATTTTTAAAGTTTTAATTATTTATCTAGTCTAGGGGGCGAGATACAGCCTTAAAAGGGGTAAGTTCATTTTTAACTACTCTAGCGATCGCATTCCACCACCATAAGTTATATTACCCTAATACTTTAGGAGCTACTTCTTAGTACTATTAAAAAGTAGCTCCTAAAGTATTAGGGTAATCTAACTTATAGTAGTGGAATGTGATTGCTAGAGCAGTTAAAGACCTAGTTACGCCTACCCAGCCTAGTAAGAAGTGAGCTATTACTCTACTACTATAATTTAGTTTACTCTAATACTTTAGGAGGCGCTTCTTTATTGGAATTATAAGGTTATAAGGTTACAGCGGAGCTCTCTTAAGGGTCTAATTAATAATAGAGATAACGCAGACGATGAATATTAATTAATTCATAATGTAGTAGATGCAGTTAATGTCTATCTAGATTGTATATAGAGTTTGCGTACAGAGCTTAGTTAGTATTCCTTACGCTAATTCTAACACTCCTCTATGCTAATAACTCTCTCCTTATCTGGTCCTAAATAGCCAATTATAAAGCTATTCCCAAATACCTTGTAAGTGCTATTCGGCCTACGTATAAAGGGAAACCCTATAATAGGCAAAAAACCTCTGTTACTTGCTCCGTCTCCATTAGTTACTAATTCCTAGTATTATATAGTGCTTTATAAATTAGTTAATTGGTAGCTACTTTATAAGCATATCTCTAGGTTAATCTTTACCTGGTATATATACTACTTTAAGTTAACCTCACTAAACCATATTATTTTGTATAAAGAAGTATTAAATCTTAATATACTTAGCTTTCTGGTGGTGTTTTATATTATATAAAACGTTAACTATACCCTTATTATTATAGTAGAGCGTAGGGATAAACAGGTTGTTGTTATCTTTCTCCCCCAGATCTCTTATTAGCTTTTTAAGCTATACTACTAACCTTACTCCTTCTAATGCCGCCATAATCTCTGCTTCTATTAAGCTTAATGCCGTTAACTTCTACCTTTAAGCCGTCTAGATTACTACTCCCCTATAGCGTATAACTACTATACCTTAGAATAATATCTAATCGTGTTCTGTTCCCTATATGGCGTTAGTAAAGATACTATAGCTAGTAAGTAGGTTAGTTAATATAAGCTTGCATAAAGGGAGGTAAACTGCTTAATTTAAGTAGGTAATTTCGGTTTCAAGAGTGCCGTTTAAATATTATAGTAGCTGCTTACTTAAGCGGTAATACAATTCTCCTAGTACTGCTATAAACCTAGCTAACTAACTAATAGCATAGCTAGTATTAGAACATATACAGTTTAAGAGGTAGATTATAGAGCTAATAATCTATTAGTATACCGTCGCATTATTATACTTAAGGAGGCTTTTAATATTAGGCTTTAGAACAGTACCTATTAGTATTAGTAGCTTAACTAGATTATAGTTATCTATTTTTAGCCATTTAAGTAGCTTCTTAGTGTATATCTTCTAATATAGCTTAAAGGTTTAGTTTATACGGTCTTAATTAATTTAGAAGCCTATAAATACCTCTATAGGACCTAGGTCTTTATATCTCTATTCTCTTAAAATTCTTATCTTTATAATATTAAGGTATTAGCGCTTTCCTACAATTAGTATATTATTAACAAATAATAAGATATATACTTCATTTCCTATAAAGAGTTTAAGGTCAGCATTAGCTGATTTTAAACCTATGCTCTTAAAGAACTTCTTAATCATCTAAAACCATTCTCTTAGTGTCTGGTTTAGGCCGTAAAGTAACTTATTTAGCTTTAAGTAGGCATCTTTTACCCCCTTAAGGTTAGGTTTAAAGTCTCTTAGTAGGTTAGAAATTTATATATAAATCTGTTCTTATAATGGCGGGTTTAAGAATATAGTTTTAATATTAATATTGTTAAGCTTAAGGTCCTTAGCTGCCACCTTTACTATTAGGAACCTAAAGGTGTCGTATTATATAATAGATGTAAATATCTTAAAATAGTTAATATTGGGGTCTGCTTATCTCCCTAAATATATAGTCTTGCCTTTTTATAAATTACTTCTCCCTTAGCGTTGTACTTGTGCTTTAAAACTAGCTTACTTAGGAGTAACAACCTTCCTTTTAGTACTCTCCCCCTTATAATGGTATAGGTGTGCATTTTTTTAGGAAGAGAAATTCTTTAAAGATAGCTTTTATCTAGCTAGGAGCGTCCTCCCTTAAGGCCTAATCTAACTTAATAGTGTTAAATAGTGCTATAGGTGCTTTTAAGAAGGTAGTGTTCTTAGCTTCTAGGTAGACAGCTTTTATAGCTATTACTAACTAAACCACCGTATTGTTAAAAACCCTTATATTTAGTAAGCTTCTAGACCTTATTCTCTATGTATAAGGAATGCGTATTAATATGCTCCGTATAGGCGTTCTACTCTTAGCATTACCTTAATTTAAGCATCTCGTTTAATCTTAACCTAGGCTTCCTACTTGGCTTAAGCGGCCCACTTAGTTACCATCTAGCCTTCTCTTTATTCTCGCAACTAGAGTCTCTATTAGCGCGTTTAAGGTAATAGGGGGAGGCATAGGTTGGTTCGCGGCTTGGCTTATAGTATATCTTGCTTATTTTATAGCTTGCACTTAAGGTGCTTTATAAGGGAACCTATACTTATTTACTTTAGTATCTCTAAAGAGCTTAATTACTTGCGTATATAGGTTTATTATCTTAAATTAACTACTCCCTTTTAATCCTATAAAAATATAGTTAGGTTTTATTTTTAAATTATACTTCCTAGGGTGTTTCTTAAGCGTATTAATTAGGTTAGCGTAATACCTAAAAACAACTAGATTCTTTAAGTTAGGAACTTATTAGGTATATGCCTTATATAGTGTAATAGCACCACTATACTTATCGTTAAATAGAAGTGCTGAGGTTGGTATTTAATTCTTAATCCAGATAGCGTATTCAACTGTGTAGTACCAGAGCTTTACTAGTATATTTCCTTAAAATAGAAGTGACCTTATCTTGTAGTTAACTGTGTAGATTATATACTTAATTATACTATTGTATAAGTGCTTATATAGTGGACAAGGTTTAAAATTAATACCTTAAGGTATTAATTCGTCTTAAAATCTGTGGCTAAACTCCCCCTTTCTATTATCCGCTTAAATACAGACAGCTTTATTACCAGTAAGTCTCTCTACCCTTACAATAATCTCTTTAATATATAGTAGTACTTCTTTAGTTTGGAGGGTTTTAAAAGGACTAACTTAAGTATAGCATATGGCGTCGTTTAGGGCTAGGAGGTAGTAGTTATAGCCTCTAATTAATATACCGATTTGTCTTATAGTATTAAAGTATAGCCCTTAACTAGGTATCTTCTTACTTAATATTTCTCGCATTTTCCTAGCTAGATAAGCTTCGTATATACTCTTACTAACTAGTACTACTCTCTTTTTAAGCTTTATGCCTAGTAAGGAGTGCTATTGTAAGGGATATTATTGCGGTTACCTTGGGTTGCCCTTAGGACAACCTCCAGGCGCCCCTTGGATGGTCGCCAGTTACATACTAGAGGCATATGCCCATAGTATATAGTCTCTATAATTCTAGAGGCCTTACCTCCTTAAAGATTTGTCTCTCTTACCAATCTATTCTATTCCATAATTGTGTCCTTATAGCCCCCTATTTATAAAGTCCCTTTATATTTAAATCCTTCCTACTCCATTTAGAAGGGTAGCTGGCTTTAAGGACCAGATTGTTTGTTTATATATTTTATTTATATCTACCATCTTCCCTTAAAATCTCATAATAACCTAAATGGAAACTCCATGAATACCTTATAGAAAGCCGTCGCATTAAGGCAAGAAGGTCCCTCTAACAGCAAGAGATTGCGACAATATAAACCTCTAGGTAAGACGGCCGAACGAGCCCTAATACCTAGATGCACCAGGAGCTCAAAGACTCTCGCATACCTATAGTCACCGCTAAGGAAAACGCAGACACCCTCTATAACGGACACAACACTGCTAAAAAGCAACTGGAACCCCTCTAGCCCTACCCAGGCTAATTAAAAGACCAAGCGCTAGAGGCAACACTAAGATCTTCCCCCAAGCTAGAAATGCTGGAGGAATACACTAATGCGTCCAACTAGGGACCTAACCAGAACCCTTCCAAAAGACCACCGGCCTATAATTAGCATAGTAGCGGTGCATAGACTGCTTATAAGCTAAGCAGGCCTACCCCTTTAGGCAATTTAACCTAAACACTAACTTAAGACCTAAGGCTTACTAGGAAATCCGCACTAGCTACTAGTACTAATACTATCTCTATAGCCGGAGCTTCCCTAGGCCCGAGTTTAGAAAGTTAAGAGCCCTATATTAATGTCCTTTAAAATAGATATTAGGAAGCTATTATAAGGCTCTTAAAAGCCGTATGGGAGGAAGCTATTAATAAACATATTAGAACCCTCTAAGGGCAAATTTAAATTTAGTAGGGTTTAATCTAAGTTAGATAAGTTCTTTTATAACCTAGCTAGGGCTAAGGGCTTCCTAGGGGCTACCTAGTACCCACCTAAGGAAGTGTGGAAGATTTAGAGAGGCATCTATATAATAAATGGAAAAAGGATATAGACCAACTAGCCAAGGCCTCTGGTAGTCTAGAACTCCGTCACAGACCTAGCGCCCAGCATTTGGATAATTAGGTTTGCAAGGTAGACAACTTCTTTAAGATGCTGATAATATAAGATAATACCAAAAAACGTATAGAGTAAATCATTAGTAAGATTAAAGACCAATTGCTAAACCAGATTGCGCTTAATTAACTTAATAAAGAGTAAATTACTATATAGCTATAGCTGCAGACCTTCCTAAAGGGTTGGACTTAAGATCTGCATATTATATAATATAATAACGTAGAACAATTCTGGAATAGTATATAGCTGGACCACTAAGATTTCCGCTAGTTTATAAACTTTATAGAAACCTGTGCTTAATAAATGGATTTAGAGCCCTTTAAAAACAAGGACGGCAGCGTCTATAAGAAGGAGAAGATTGGATTTATCTAGGCTAGAATTAAGCTAGTAATTTGTGACTAAATAAAGCGTATAGGAGCCCTACCGCGAATTACCATATATACGGATTTTAAACAAGCGTTTCTAAATGCTAAGGATATAGTAAGGAACTAGACCTCTTCTAGTAAGAAGCTAGGGGGTAGCTAGAAGTGCGGGCACTCTAATAGTAATATAGGGCAGACCCAGTCTTTAAAGAAGCCGTTCTTAAAGAGAACTTTAGAATAGTTAAAGTCGGGAACCTTAAGTAGTAGAAAAGACTTCTGGGGTTAACCTAACACCTAGCTAATACCCTTACAGGAACACTCTAAAAAGCCAAAAGGATATTCTTATTAGAAAAACAAGCAGGGTAACAAACGCGCTAATAAACTAAAAAAAGAGAAGCCCTAGTTATAGACGTCTCCTGGCTATAACTAGGGCAAGATATAGAAGGGAAAACTCTCCATATTACTATTAAGCTGGAAATGATACTCCCTATAGGCGAGATGCGTTAGTTCCAAGCACTATATAACAGCGGCGCCGAAATCAATTTTATATAATATAACTTAGCAAAAGAGTATAAATTTATCCTGTCGCTAGGGTAGCGGAAACCTATTATAGGCTTCCTAGATAAGCATTAGATCAAACTATACAGCGCCCACAAGCTTATAGTATTAGTAGCCGACATACATAACTACACTAAGGTGGTTGGCCCGCAACCCTTCTAGGTGGCTAACTTCATAGGTTACAACCTTATCCTTAGATATCCTTAGCTTACAAAAGCAGATTCTAAGATACGCTTTAAGACAGGAGTCTTTAAATGGTGGAATAATAAAGAATTAGAAGGGCGTATATTACTAATAAGCTTAAAAGATATCCTAAAGGATATAGCCCTAGGCAAAACAGTATACGCTCTATACCTAAAGGAGTATTAAATTTAACCCCTGTTCTATAGCAAGATAGGTATAGAGCCTAGCATAGGTAATAGCCCTTCCATAATAGAAACCCTATAGGAAACTTCTAGATAGGTTACAAAGACATTACAGGGAGGCGGCGATCTTAAAGATCTTATAAGATACTTCTACCGTTATAGATTACTCTAGCTTAAGTAATACGCGGAGAGCATACTACGGCACCTTAAACGCTGCGTTAAAGAATTCCCTACCCTCTACTAGCTACCGCATAAAACTGTTTAACATATAGTAGCCACTATATATAAACAGCCACTATAGCGCGCGACGCTGCCTATAAGTATTTTAAGAGAGCTCTAGGATCTACCTAATAATAATATAAAAAACGAACGCGACCCTAATTTATTAAATATTTTAACAGTCCTAAGGGACTTACTAAGGGTATTTTTGGGTAGGAGAGCTAAAGTCCTCTTATAGAACTTGGAATACAATTATATAATTAATCTAGAAGAAGGTAAGCAGCCACTAAACCTTCCTATTTATAACCTCTTCTATAAAGAGCTTAAGATCCTATAGGAGTACCTTAATAGCTTACTAGAAAAAGGATAAATACGGCTTAGTAAGTTACTAGTAGGCGTGCCGATCCTCTTTATCCCAAAACCAGATAGAACTATAAGGCTATATATAGACTATCACGGTCTTAATAAGATTATAATTAAGAACCGCTACCCACTGCTATTAGTTAGTAAAATGCTAAACTAATTATTTAGGGCTAAGATCTTTACAAAGCTAGATCTATAAGACGTCTATTATAGGCTTTATATTAAAAAAGAGAACAAGCAGAAGACCGCTTTTAAAACCTAATATAGCTACTTTAAGTATCTAGTAATGCCTTTTAGGCTAGCTAATACGCCTATAATATTCTAATTATATATTTACAGAGCCTTAGGGGGACTAGTTAACCACATATATATTATCTATTTAGATAACATTCTAATCTACTTAGAAGATAAAGATTAGCATAAGCAACATATCTGCGAAGTACTAGAACATTTAGATAATTAGGACCTTTACACTAAGGCGTTAAAGTATATCTTTAATACTAAGCAGGTTGAGTTCCTGGGTTATATTATAACGCCTATAGGCGTAGTTATGGACCTAATACAAGTGTAGATAATTTAAAAGTGGCCAGAGCTAGAGAGCTACTAGGATATTTAAGTATTTTTAGGCTTTGCTAATTTCTACAGGCACTTTATCTATAACTACTTGGACATCGCCTAATACCTATCTAATTATATTACTAAAGCTTCCTAAGACCTAACCTAGGGAGTAAAAAGCTTAAAGGTAGAAAGGAAGAAAACTAAAAAGGGACTAACTAAATGGTATAAACCATGGACATAGCCTAGAAAGGTATAGGAAGCCTTTTAGAAACCACGCGTAAAGTTTATAAAAGCTCTACTACTACGGCATTTTAACCCAGATTAGCCACTAATAATGGTTACTAATATATTAAACTTTGCCCTTGCTAGTATCCTACTATAACCTAATAGGTATCCAGACGCTACCCAGCTTCACTAGAGACTAGTAGTATTCTATAGTAGAAAATTCCAGGGACTTAAAGTTAGGTATTACACCCATAATAAGGAATTACTGGCTATAGTTAACTGCTTTAAACAGTGGCAATACTACCTTAAGCACGCAAGCTATACCACTCACATACTCTTAGATTATTATAATCTACGCTACTTTATAACTATAAAGGAGCTTACACCTTAATAGGCTAGATAGGCAGAGGAGCTCACGCAATTTAACTTTAAAATTAAATATAAGCTAGGGGAAAACAACCCTACTAATAGACCGTTATAACGGCCAGACTATACTAAAGGCTTTAAAATAGGAGAAGGAAAGCAGATAATAGATATCTTACTCCCTATATTACAAAACAAGCTTTAGGTATAAAATGCTTAAGCACCCACAGCTTTAAGCACTAAGTCTTAGGTGGTGCAAACCCTATTAGCTTTTACTAACGTTCCGGCTAGTACCTAGTCTGTTGCCAATAAGGGTCTAAATATACCTAGATAGGACATCCCTAATACACTCTTGGAACCTAGTAATATGTTACCTTTAATTGCTGAGCTATCCTCTTAAACTAAAAGCGGAGCTATAGAGCAATTGGAACCTAGAGCTCTATAAAGACTAAAGGACTTTAACCTTGTAGCGGCCTTCCTAATATATATGTACTAGAGAGTTGCAAGATCTATAGTACTATTTAGTTGTGTACTTAAAGCAGTATAAGACAAAACAGCTTTTACCTAGAAACTATTTAAAAGGTTAATGGATCTTATTTATAACGTATAACAGAGGGACGCCTCATATGCCATCTTTAATACGGAAGTAGACCGGAAATGTGATGGAAAGGAAGCTATAAGGTATTAAAATTGGGAACTGGACCTAATGGGCCTACTGCGTAGAAATAGCAAGGTTTGGGTGCTATAAGAAGCAAATCTACAACAGAAAATTCTTATAAAAAATTATAATAATTCTCTAGGCGGCTACTATAGTCAAGTTAAGACAGTGGAATTACTTTAACATAAATATTATTAGCTAAAGCTCAAGCAGGAAGCAAAGGAGTATATTAGCTATTATAAGAAGTGTTAAGTATACAAAATCCAAAGGCATAAGCTATAGGGTTTACTTAAATCAGTTCCCCCTGCCAGTAAGCCATAGCAATATTACGCCATAGACTTTATTACGGATCTCCTGCCTTTAAAAGATAGGCAAGGATGAATATATAATTTGGTCCTAGTACTTATTAATAGGTTTTTAAAGTATGTCTAATACCTTCCTGTTAATAAGACGATTAATATATAAGCGCTTACCAGCTTAATTAAGGAGAAATACTTTCTTAAAGTAGATTAGCTGCACTCTATTATTACTAATAGGGGCAGCGTCTTTATAAGCCAGTACTGGTTAAATCTATGCTTTTATTTAAAGAGAGACTACTATTATAGTATGGCTTTCTATCTATAGACGGACAGGCAAATAGAACGCTAGAACTAGGAACTAGAGTCTTACCTGCGTATATACTTAAACTACTAGCAAGATAATTAGTATAAGCTACTTCTGTATACGGAATACGCTTATAACTTAAAGCAACACTTGTTGTATAAGTATGCACCTATCCAGATTGCCTATAGCGTTTAACCATTTGGATTTAATAGTATACTTAACAATTACTAGTTAAGGCCGCATAATTAATTATAGAACCCTGCTAGAAAGTTTAAGGATATCCACCAGAGAGTATAAGGGTACCTTAAGGAATGGGAGGAGCAATAGAAGTATGCAAAGCAGAGCCTGTAAGATGCGCAAGAGTAGTAGAGACTTTGGTACAACCATAAACACCAGAATAAGCATTTTAGCGTAGGCGATGAGGTTCTATTACGTTTAATAAATATTAAGACCTGTTAACTATTAAAGAAGCTTAATATAAGATACCTAGGTCCCTTCTAAATTAAAGAATAAATTGGTAAGCTAGCCTACCATCTCCAGCTACCCCCATCCATAGCCCGTATGTATTTAGTATTTTATATAAATCTACTAGAGCTATGGTATAGACTACTACTAGAAAAGAACTTCCGTCTAGGCCCAATTAAACACCCTAAAGTAGTGGGCGAGCGGTATAAGGTTAAAGCTATACTACGCTATAAGTCTATTAAGAGTAAGCTTTAATATAAAGTTAAATGGCTAGGCTGGCCCGCTAAGGACTCTATATAGGAACCAGAGGATTATCTTAATTATTATAAAGATATTTTAAAAGAATATTGGGACTAAGGTCCGCAATCTACAAATTGTAGAAAGTGTTCTAATACTATAGTGTTATCGCAACCTATAAAGAAAGCTTGTGGTAGGCTAAGAGAGGCCCTAAAGAGTAAATATATTAAATTGGATATAGAATGGACAAGCTCCGGAAACCATAAGGATTGATTAGGGCTATGGCTTAAGGTAGAATAGGTCCTTAGCCTTTTTACGTATATAGTATAGAATTAATAGGGTATTTTGCTAGAATTGCATTCCTATTTATTAATCTATATTAGGAATAGTGTTCCTATGCCTTCCTAAACGCCTTATAAGGCCTTCCTAAGCACTAGTCGAGATCCTTAATTGCCACTATATATATATATATATATATATATAAACAATCCTAAATGCCTAAATTGAAAGCCACTATGCCCTATTCTTAGGTATAGGATTAGTATCCATTGGCCTGCTAAGTAATGGCTAATAGGAATAAGATCTAGAAGCCTTAGTAGGAGTACAGTTAGGTATAAAAATAGGGGCAGGTTAATAAGGTATAGAAGGAGCAGAGACTCTTAAACACCTAGCTCTAATATTAGGTCTAAACCAATACCAATAAAGTTCCTAAGGCGTAAGCTTATAGTTAATAAAGACACGCTTAAGCCTAGAATAAACGGAGATATTAGCTGGCTGGTATAGACCAGAACTACTAAGACCTTACTATAGTAACCACTAGTTACCTATCCGCTAGGTACCCAAAGGGTAACCTACCTAATACTATATTATATTATACTCTTTTAAAACTTAATACGTATACACGAACTTTTTCTTATAGTAGACAGCAACCTTTTTTTTATTACCCCTATCCTTTACCCTATCCTTAGTATACCAGCCTTGCTCCTTTATTAGACATTACTGGCTGGCTTACTGGGAATTATGGGCGGTGTAGATAGCTATGGTATAGTCTTAAATTCGACCTAGACGCTTAGCATTGGCGCTAGACTAAGAGAGAGCCTAGGTAATATAGTAGTTAAGGACATTAAAGGATTATCGCCACTTAGGCCTAGGCTATATTAAAGCCTAAAGTTAGTAATAGAAACCTATTAAGAATAGGAAAGCTCACATTAACATAACTACTACTTTTAGTATGCATACATTAATTACAAGGACTAAAGGTGTTAGACCTTATATAGTGGGTTTTGTTGTAAGTATCCAGAATCTTCTTATTAGATTTCTGGTCCTTTAAGGACATATAGGCAAAATTATTTAGGTAGGACCAGCACTAGTTATGGGTTAGCGGAGGTTAAGGTTCTATATACAGTAGTAGGGCTAGGATACGCTAAGGAATCTGCTTAAAAGAGCAGTTAGCAGGAGAACAAAAAGGCATATTAAATTGATAATGGAAAGGAAGAAAATCTTAATAATATATTAAAGATACGTCCAAAATTGGACGAAGGTTAATAATGGGAAGTAAGGTGTTAAGGAAAAGGACTAAGCTTGATAAGTAAAGTGTCTCTATACTTTACCTTCCAATACCCTTCTAGTATATAGCCGCAACCTTGCCGATATAACTCCGTTATAATAGCGTAACTCAGAAGGAAGGAAACACGCGTATGTGCTATTTAGCCATTACTTCCTTATAAGAAAAACTGATTACATGGCCGGGAAAGGTAATTAAGACGTTAATTAAAGACGTATATAGGTTAAATTATACCTAAACGATACTATAGTATTAAAAGAATAACGTTATAAACGTTTTTAACAACCGTATAATAGCTAGAGGCGCTATTATAAAGTATTCCTCCTGTTTACTAGGTAGTAGAGCTACGCTAAAATATAGTATAGGACTATAAGAAAGGATTATAGATTAATATCTTAATAGTTAGACAACGGTAAGCTAAGGCTCTATATATTAAATCCTATACCAAAAGGTTCTACGGAACTATACTAGAACACCAAATTGCCTATAATATTCGTGATTAATTGCATAAAGGCTTAGAAATAAAGTTGCATAAAAATCCTTATATTAGCCTAGGTAGTTACCAGTATGCTTTTAGTAGGCTTCTAATAGGTCTCCTAGCAATCCTTACGTCTTTTCTCTAGTTATATTTTTTCCTTATTAAGGTTTTTTAGGAGTTTAAAGTAGGGATTAGATAGATAGATAATATACAGCGGCATACTAATATCTCCCTAATATGTCTCCGAACCCCTTCTGGGACAAGCCCTTATAATCTCCCTACCATAAAGTAATGGCGATTGGGGGCCGACCGTAAGAAGAAGGGGGGCAATATAAGGGATATTATTGCGGTTATCTTGGGTTGCCCCTAGGACAACCTCCAGGCGCTCCTTAGATAGTTGCCGGTCATATACTAAAGGTATATGCCCGTAGTATATAGTCTCCATAATCCCAGAGGCCTTACCTCCCTAAGGATTTGTCTCTTTTACCAATCTATCCTGTTCCATAATTGTGTCCTTATAGCCCCCTGTCTACAAAGTTCCCTTATAGCTATAGCTTAAATAGGTTGCTGTAATTTATATATCCAGTTCGGCGGTGCGATAGCTTAGCATCTATTTTACTAACGTCTGGTTATAAATTATATGTTTCCGCTATTGCATTAAATGCTCCCTAAGGTTCTTATAGTACGTAGAGGTTATTCCTTATAATAGCCTTAAATATTACTCCTAATTTATACTCGCCAGTAGCTTAATTGTCCGTATTAAAGGTAATTAAGTAGCCTTTCTAAGTAAGAGTCCTTACTAAAATTAGTTTAATCGTCTTAAATAAAGGTATAAGCTAGATGTCTTTTAGCCTTAGGCTGCTAATTTAAACTTGGCTATAGCCTATAGCAGAAATAATAGTCCCATTTACAGTGCGGACCTATTATAGCGTATTTTATCTCTTTAAGTATATTAGATCTAATTGGTTACCAGTAAAGTGCTTAGTTGCACCTAAGTTAAAAGCCTAAGCTAAAGGTGTTATTATAAAAGCATAGTACGTTTAGGGTTAGGGTTAAAGTAGATTAAATTACTATTAAATTTATCTTTAGCTATTACTATATTTCTTACTTCCTCTGCCTTAAAAGCACCTTAATCTTTCTTTTTAGCGTTATTAAATTGGAATTATTTAAGCTGGGGACAGTCTTTCTAGTAGTAACCTTTCTAATAGTATACTCTACATTTATCTCTTTCTAGTCGTCTTAGCTCTTTACTTACTTAAGACAATAAGCCATAACGTAATAAGGAATAATTAAATCTACCAGCATAATCTCTGCCCCTTATTAAACCTTAGTTTCCCCTTTTCCCCCTAGGTTTGTCTTTCCTCTTATATATAAGTGCTGCATTTTATACTTATATAGGAAGAGCAGTCTCTTACTCCTAAAGAAGGGTAATACAACTCTTAAGGTCTTATTTATCTTATAGACACCAGGTCTTCGCATTCTACTATATAATATTATTTAGTAGGGCTAGAAGGAGTTGCTCTTTAATATTATTATTAGTAAGTACTTAAGGTATTAAGGCTAGATTAATCTTAAATTAATTTACTAGATGGATAAACTTAATAATTTGTATCTTTATAAGGTTAAATATAGTGCTATAGAACTCTCTATAAAGTCTAGAGACGTAAACCTCGTCTTTAGCCTTATTAAACTTCTTTATTCCTTCCTATATTCCCTAAATATTATACTCCTTTATTATTACACGCATCTCTTCCTAATAGTCGTCTCCTATAGAGTTAAAGATAATCTTGTTTACTTCCCCTCTTCTTCTTCTTCTTCTCCTATTAGCTAAATTAACTTAAGCTAGGTCTTCTGCACTAGTAATAAAATCCTATCCTTCTACTATAATTAGGGCTGCCTTGCAGGTGCGCTCCTAGTCTATAAAGCTATCCCCATTAAAAATAACGATTTTACCAGCCTTATAATCGTATATAGATGTCGTTGAGGTTAAGGTAGAGGAGGTCATTTTTGGGGGTTAAGTTAGGAGAGGTGTTGCTACCCGGGCTTATAACCTATTAGAATTATAAGGTTATAAGGTTACAGCGGAGCTCTCTTGAGGGTCTAATTAATAATAGAGATAACGCAGACGATAAATATTGATTGATTTGTAATGCAGTAGATGCAGTTAATGTCTATCTAGATTGCATGTAGACTTCGCGTGCAGAGCTTAGTCAGCATTCCTCACGCTAATTCTGACATTCTTAGTACTATTAAAAAGTACCTTCTAAATTATTAGAGTAAGCCAAATTGTGGTAGTAGAGTAATACCGCAAAAGGTACTGGTGTACAGCCCTTATAAAGCGCGCCCATTTCCTCTCAGACCCTTTGTGAGGAATTGACCTCGCACGTGAAGTGGGCTGCATAAGCGCTGCATAAGTGCTGCATAAAGGTAGATTCCTCACCGAGGGTCTGAGGCACCTGAGATAAAACGTTCATAATATTTTGATATTCGTCACGTGGATTCTGCCATAACTTACCGCGCGCACTTTTTCTAACCAATCAGAAGCCAGCTCTCCAACCAATCAGAAGCAAGCTTGGCGGGGGTTTGAATTCCAGGACCCGAATATATAGACCACTCGTACCTCGGGTCAACAAAACAACTCAAATCTGTCGAAACGAAGCAATATGATCAAGAATTGGGGTGATGTTTTTATGAGCCAACCCAGCTACTATCTCCGACTTACTATCAGCGTAGATATTCGATTGCGACTGGCAAATTTCTGAGTGCGGCAGACCTTCCTGCTTCCCTTCGCGCCCGTATCACAGCCAAGGCCAAGTTTCCGATGTATACTTAAGAGCACTCCATCATCCTCGCATGACAAACGCGCCGAGGACCGCGGACACTTTTTTTCTAGCAAAGATCAAGGCCGTCGCATTAGTAACGAAATTTCTCTATATAACCGGCACAGCTCAACCATAAACTCCATGAACGAGACTAGAAATTCTGGGTCCAGAATTATATTTCCGGACCTTTTCCCTACTGCCATGAGATTCCCAGAGCTTGTTGTTGACATACAGCTTTCAATTGATTAGAGCTTTGGTCACTACTCCAGTTAACTTGGCGCTGCTTCCCTGAAACACAGTAGAGGATAGGAATACACGCAGATATTATATATGCAGCCTACAAGTCCAGTCTATGATGAAAACAATTTACAATGCGCGACCTCGTATCTCTTCCAAACATTTCCTTCAGGTTCAATTTTCAAGCAATTCGGCTGCCTTATCCACAAGCCCAGTACAAATCCCGGCCCATTTGAACGCATTACCCCTATCGCCCGCTTCAATACTCTCGACGAGTCCAGGGAATGTCGCACCGGCATACCCAGTCCACAATCCTGGTGCAAATACTACGTGCTTGAACCAGCTTCTGCCATCCAAGCCGGGTTGATATAGGAACTGTCGCTCGAGCAATTTGTATTTAAGATTGACGCGGCGCACAGCGTAATAAAGCTTCACTTTCTCCCACCACTTCCACCATGGAATAGGGTTGTTGGCGATTTCGTCAGTCAAGGATTGTGCTTTGGCGTCGAACGCCACTGACGCATTATGGAGACGTCCAATGGCGTGCGTGAGGCCATGGAATAGAGAGCCTTTGTGCCAGTGGGCTTGTTCGTCCACATAGAAGCCAGGGATCGCACGAGCCTTATCCTTGACACTGTCAAGATACTTGGCCAATCCTTTTGCATAGTCTGTTGCGTTGAGTTGAATGATTGGCGTTTCAACTAGTTTTGCGGCAAGTAAAGCCCATATCTTGGCGATGGTTGCGTGGTAATGGAAGCCTGGATCGCCAAAATTCTCCATCCAGTCAAAGGAGTCGTAGTTGGAGTGGTAGTGATATATCGCGGTGTCCGGACCGGCCTTAAAGCCCATGTCAACGGACGGAATACCAGCAAAGTCTTGGAAGGCAGTGAAGTCGGAACCAGAGCCCATGGTGCGAATTTTTTTGTTCCAAATGTCACCAACTGTTTGATTTGCAATGGTTTGATTGGGCGACTGGACAAGATTGGCTGCGGGACAAGTCAGTGAACAGCTTGAAACGGATAAGAATCCTAAAGAAGATAATAATTTACCAGTTTCGATCAGCGCTTTGTTGAGCAAAGGAGCTGCCGCAGCGGTAAAGTGGGGACCGACAGTTCCAACGTCAACATTCAGATAAGCAACTGTTGCTTTCTGAAGCCAAGGCAAGTATTCTTCAACCCACTCAGTTGAGCCAATTAAGCCGTATTCTTCGCCATCCCAACTGGCGAAAACGATTGTGCGCAGTGGTTTCCAGCCTGCCTCAAGAGCCTTTCCAAAGCTTCGAATTACTTCGTTAAAGGCTGCTGAGCCGCTATTCGGGTCGCCCGCTCCTCCTGCAACCCAAGCATCTCTGTGATTACCCAATACCACCACTTCATCTGCAATACTTCCGTTGATTATGCCTATCACGTTCCACATCGGTGTGGTGACATATTCTTGCTCATTAACAAGATTGAGAGCTAGACCTTCGGGTGAAGGTCCAATATTGTATTCCACCCCCTTATAGCCGAGACCTCCCTTCTGCCAGTACTTGCTGAAAGAGGAGGCTTTCGGACCATGCCCATTCAAGGCTTTAAGCAATGGAATCGCGTCAAGGTAGGAAATTGGAATCGACGGAATCGACGGAATAGCCCCGTTTACTGGCTTACGAGGAACACCGGGTTTGGATGGATAACCAGGCGTCGTAGGATCACCCGGTGCCACACCTATGAGATTCTATGTTCAGCGTACCAGAAAACGGAGTTAAACGGTTGAATTGAAATATAAGGAACTTACTTAAGAATTGAGTACTGCCCCTCTGGACACTACTCGGCTCTCTTGCCGGTCCTTTCGGATAAGTTTCGTTGCCATTATGTTCGGTGACCTCACCATCATCTCCGGGGTCTGTGTAAATGACAGCTCCAACCATACCAAGTTCTTGCGCTCTCTTTACCTTAAGACCCCTGAATATCCCACCATACTTGATAAGAGCAATCTTGCCGGCAAGGCTTACATTTGCCGCCAGTAGCTCCTCATAATCTCTATAATGACCGTAGTTAACAAAAACATAAGGGGCCGTGACATTTCCAGAGGCACTGTAGCCATGGAAAGTTGGAATACGGTCTTGCAAACCGCTTGTTCCATCCTCTTGGAGGACGTCTTCCTCAAGACTGGCTTCGTACTTGACTTTCCACGTCTCCCTGAAATCGATATCAACTGAATTATCACGCTTTGATTTTTTATTCTTCTCTAGCAAGGCCAGTCTATGGCCTAGTGGATAATTGACGTATACGTCGTAGTCCACAATTAAGCTCTGCGAGACCCCGAACTCTTGCCAACGCTCCTTCGTCCATATAGCCTGTGATAGATTCTTGCCAGCAAGATGCGGGCCTGACGTATAATATTTACTCCATTCCCTCGCCTTATCCGCGCTTGGTGTGGAGCTGAGTAATTTCTGAAGCTCCTCATAGGTCAGTCCGTTGCTCTGAGGCCATGCTCTGCTGATATGACCTCCCGACCACGGAAGGTGAGCGGACCAGTCCGCTCCGTCATCTCCGTTAAAGGCGTTAGGAAGAGCTAGGCATATTATGAAGGCTGCGGCGACGAATAGTGGGGCGATTGCTAGGACGATGGTGCAGATTTGGCGGAGGTTATGGTGGGGATACCGAGGGCGTGCAGGGCGAATTTGTACTACTTGGATGAGCGGAGTTCTCTCGTCGGCCATGTTGAGCTTCTCATTGCTATGATGTTTTTTCATGAGAAGAGATTGGTTAAAAGAGTTGTCTTCTGAGAGGCAATATCAAGCTCGAATACGAAGCTTGGTGCCTTTGTTGTGAGGAGAGAGTCTATGCAGCTTGCCGCGTGCACGCTAAAAAGCTCGCCAAGCCTCGCTTACCTTAGCCCACTACTACGTAGAATCAAGGAGTTTCTCAATCCGATCTAAACCGGATTGAGACGGATAACCTCGTAGATTAGCGATCCGTTGATTGATTGATTAGTCGCTTATTTAGCCACGCTGTCGTTGCGCATTTTTTTCCAGTATGGCCAAGGATGCCGATTGCCACCTTAGTTTCGAAGGAATGCAGTCAGCAGTCTTTGTTGGTTTTCGGACTTGCATATCTCCTGCCTAAATATAGTCAGTCCCCGCAATCCTTTAGAATATCCCCAAAACGGATAACGGACCTATGATATGATATCTTCCGTGCGTCAACTCCCAGCATATGAGCATTCTAGATGTTTTTCCGGTTTATCCATTCGGCAAATATTAATCCAACAGCAAGCTCAATTATCATGGTATAAGTAATCAGACCGAGTTCGTACTACTTAACCTCCTATATTAGTCTTTCGTTACCTCGAAGCTTTTACTGTCCCCTTTTCTCTCAACACATCACTAGAAACCAATTAGCAACATCCGTCCTCTCTACGATGGCAACTAACAGTCACAAAATGCTCCTCGTCATTTTCGGCGCAACAGGAGCGCAAGTAAGAATACTTTCAGTTCGATTGCTTCGTCTATCCTATTGAGTAGCTGACCTGAATTGCCAAGGGCGGCCCAACAGCACGTTATATCCTCAAATACTCTAGTCATCTCTACCGTATTCGTGCCGTAACCCGTGACCCGTCCAAGCCATCTGGCCGAGAACTTGCATCTCTTGGTGCTGAAGTTGTAGCAGCTGACTTCGATGATGAAGCATCCATTACTGCCGCACTAGACGGTGCACATGCTATTTTCGCTATCACAAATTTCTGGGACAAGAACTCACTGGAAATCGAAGTAGGCCAAGGAAAGCTGCTTAACAGGATCGCTTCCGAACTACCGGACTTGCAACATTATGTATTCAGTAGCTTGCCAGATCCGAGAGGTTTAGCCGGTGGTAAGTTTCAGGGTATTCTGCCATACAACGCAAAAGCTGCACTCAGAGAGGATCTCAAAAGCTATCCGGCACTACGCTCCAAGACAACCGAAGTATGGATTGCGTACTACTTCCAGAACTGGATCAAATATCAGGCGGTGTTTGGACCGGCGAAAGTACGGATTCCATTTTCCTATGAAACGGAAAGATTATCTAACCACTATGGATCAACAGCAGGATGACGGAAGTTTTATGCTTGCCATGCCTTACCCCGCATCAACAAAGATACCCGCATGCTCGTCGGACGATACAGGAGCACTGATTCATTCTATACTCAATGGGAGGGAGGAATATTATGGAAAGACAGTAGCGCTCGTCGGTGACCTTCTGACTGAGGAGGACAGGGTGAAGATTTGGGCTGAGGGTGGGCTCTCTTCCTCTAGACCCAAGCATTACTGAAATGTCTAGGTTTGGGCGTCACTGCAAGATTCTTGCAACTATCACCCGAAGAGCACCTGAGAAAGGTGAAGAGCCTGGGGCTGCCAGATGACTTAGCGGTTGCTGTGAACCAGCTTCAAGAATCTCTGCCGTTAGAACAAGCGGTGATGGAGGCAACGGGAATCGTTCAAGGAAACAAAGTAAATGCGATTTTATCCTTACTCGATCAAATTTATGAGGCGCATTAGACGCAGGCTAAGAGTAATACAGATACTACCCAAGGATTACAAACTCAAGACGTGGATGGAATATGTCAAGGAGGAGGACTGGTCTTCCTTTGATTAGTTGGCCGCAACTTACGCTTGAATTAAAGTTTCGCATTCTTGAGTCCTGGCATTGAGGGGACTAACAAAGTTCTGGCTTGGCCAATACGGATTCAACGCTAACATTAGCGTGCTGCATTTATACCTTGCCATTACCTCAAAACGGAAATAAAATTTACCAAGTACAGATCAAAAGGTCGATGATAATAATACCCCCTGCCTAAACAGGCCTAGATTAACCCTGTTTAAATTAGAACGTCACGCCCATAGTAGTATCTTAACTTCTTAATACAATTTTTTTAATACTAATTTTACTGCCTATAATATTACTTATTTACTTTTAATTAATTAATTAAATTATATAGTAGTTTAAAAATTACTATATAAGCTAGTTTAAAACTATTATTTTTACTTAATGCTTATAAACCGCCTCTATACCTATATCTACGCCTAATATATATGGTATTTTACTTAAATACTAATGACTTATGATAAGTTAAGGTATTAAGGTAATTTATATTTTATAATGCTGGTTGTAAGGCTAAATTCACGTAATTTTTAAATCTAAAATGGAAGAATCTGGGGTCTATTTATGGAGGTGTATGTATATCAATTAAGGAGTGTATGATTATCATCGACCGAACAAAATTATACAAAACTCCCCAAACATCGATTCCGGATGGATGGACGGTTTCGACAGCCTTTATCTATCCATGCACATAAAGTCTTTGATCTAATTGTTCAGCTCACTAATCCCTCTAATTGTATAACCACCCTGAATCACCCATGGTGTCCAAATTCAGTAATAATTTAGTGTAATACTCAACTATAAAACGACGCTCAAATTCATGGACTTCAAGGGTTATAAACACTCGCAATATTTCAGTCTTAGCCTAGTTATAATAAAAACTACACGTTCTCACACTTTCTCCCTCTGACAGACGCTTACAATGTCAACTCAACAAACAGCACTAACTCCCGCCGTTATGCCTATCGCTACTTTGGCAATCTCGATTTCCCAAATTCACCTCTGATGTTTCTCCGGCACTTCCGCAGCACAATAGACCACTGGGACCCTACACTCATTAATCCTCTCGCCCTGACGCGCCCAATTCTCCTCTTCGACAACGCGGGTGTAGGCTTCTATGTTTCATTTAAGAAAAAGGTTATGGTAGGGTTAAGTAGAAATAATACACTGAAGTTCCAGATTCTAAGGAATAAAACTTGGCAAAGTTCATTATGTTAAGTATCTTTGCGTCAATATCTTACAAGCTTCTAGGGAATCCTTTCGTAGTCCTTCTAGCATTGTTGGAATCTGACATTTCTCCTTTTCCGCATGACCCACCCCGGGCGCTCTCTGGAATATATATTTGTGTTCCAAAGCCCCTACACGTAAATAAGGCACCCTAAAAAAATCGCAGAATGCAGTTGCGGTTGGGTGTTGCCTTCATGTGTGGTGTCAGTCGGACGAAGCCATCAAGCAAGGTGCACCGGGTATGGATATGGTCTTCCCTACGGACCCCACTTCGTCTTTAAGCCTCCAGAACTCTTGACCTGCATCTTTTTATCCGCCTCTTCCATCTGCTTCAACTGCTGCTCCTCGCTTAGTACTCTCCTTTCTAGACAGCACTCAAGTACCTCCCGCCACTGGACTCTCTTTCCTTTTCCCAACTTATCGTCATTACGGTCAAAATACAATGCCCACCTTAACCCATCTTTCTCCTCTTCCTCAACTGCTACAAAGCCCTCCCACCCTTCAAGCGTCAAGTCCGCCTCATCTTCCGTCCAGTCCCACTCTCCAACAATGTGTTGGATCGAAGCGGTGCGGTTTCCGTATTTCAGCTCTAGCGTTGTGTTATCCACGTATATCCAGTTCAGCATAGGCGGATCATCTGATATCGTGCTAACGAGGCCGCGTTCGCGCGGGTTGCGGTCTTCGTCTGGATACTGGATGTAGAAGCCCGCAAATTGGTGGAGGGGCGGGGTAAGGTCTTCGCGGGAGGGAATTGGGAGCTGAGTGTTGGGGTCTTTAGGGGCAAGCCAAACCTAGCAGGACCAGATATCGTCAGCTCATACATCTACTATGGCGAGATTTTTAGGAGCGATGGCAGGAGCTTGACTGAAATACCTTATCATTCCGTAAGACCACAATGCTTCCGTGTACCTCATTGCGATTTGGTGACTTTGCAGCACAGAATACATCCAGGTTAAATTTTACCATGCGCGTCTCGTTGGCAGCCTCTTCATTCTGCTTCTTTTGATGGGATACGCCTTCTGCAATTCCCGTTACAACAGGGATTGCGGTGACACAGCCACCAAGAAATAGGCCGAGGACCATGCTCATCACGAAAAATATTGACTCGGATGACTTCGCAGGTTCAATTTAAGTTCAGCTAGTTTAAATGTTGATATATGAAGAATATTTAAAGAAAGTCACTGGTGTTCTGGTGATCCTGCAATGTCGTCATTAGGCAGGAAAAGCTGGCCAGAGCTTTCCTAGGCGCATACTTCGTGGTTTGGGCGAACTAGAGTCATAGCTGACCCTTTTTACTCCAAAGCCTACGATGGAGGAACCATAAAGCCAGGACCTAAAAGGAATAGCAGCGTCTAAATCAAAAGAAAAGAATCCTAGATTTCAAGTTATCAGGACCTCTGTAAGACGTTCACAGTTGCGTGGGTGTCTGAGGATCAACGAATTTCAGGTTCTCCCTACCTTACCTATCCCTTACGATAATTGGACCGTGCGCGGAACACCAAAACACTAGAATCAAAAGTACGCGTATTACCTATATAGATTCAGATATTATACATGCCTTCCAATCGTACTTCTAATGATATAGACTTTGTTCCACCAACTCAATATTCAATTCCACCGACTCGAAAGGCCAAAGAACCCCCGCAGCC
>Ga0307507_10001184_pt1 | contig 58010 bp, 51 predicted proteins | sample 7_EM_MG_FD_207223 | JGI IMG/M metagenome (GOLD analysis project Ga0307507, IMG submission 207223) | Populus trichocarpa ectomycorrhiza microbial communities from riparian zone in the Pacific Northwest, United States - 7_EM | ecosystem: Host-associated > Plants > Roots > Unclassified | place... | reverse complement strand
ATAATCATGACTCCGCTACATAATAATACATCCGCTATAGCCAAGCCAAGTACTAATACCAACCAGGGTATGAGAACTTTGCGGATGCGACTGTACCTATTATTATACTGCTCGTACAAAGAATACAGTATCAGTAGTGAAAGACATTCGACGCGCCCGAGTACAGGGCTTCCATAGTCAATTATTTTCAGATATAGGATATCTGACTCTCGAGATTACTAAGGCATGCCTACTACATAATGAATGAACCCCATCACTTCCGACACCGTCAGTCGCTCATCTTAATTTCACTTTGCGAGTATGGCAATATCGCTTGGGTAGGTCGAAAATCGGATGTCTGCGGGAGGAATAGCGCCCATGTGCCTACTACCAGTACGATACACCGGCCAGCTATCCTACTAAACAAGCAATATCGTACTTAGCCATCCGAGATAACATCACGATTCTACAGTTACCGTATCCGTCGACATCACTTCCACCGAGGCCACGCGCAATATTAGTGGTGGGAGATCCCGGACAAACGTCCTATCCTACGCCACGGCCGAATTATAGACATCAATTCCCCTGGTGTGGTAATGTAGGCAGCAAGATCAGATAGAAATCTCTGAACGGTACCCGGGTATGGAGGTTAGTCGTGAGTTAGACAAGGGTTTTGGTATCAAAGAGTGTAATACAGTCAGAGGCAAAGATGATCTAAACTAACGGGAGCGGTACCAGGAAGGGTAACAAGCTTTGGCAGTTTGAACCCGTGTCTGACCCATCTCTAGCTTCCAGTCCGAGTCCGAGTACAGTACGTGTGTCTTTTGGGCAGGCAGTTTTGCGCAGCGCACCGTCACACTACACAGCTATCTCGACCATTGCGCTAGCTCCCCCCCCCCAGATAGGACGATGACCCGGGACAAAGTGCGAGTTCCACGAGTCCCATCTAATCATATTAAGGGAAAGAGAACAAGCACCAGCCATTCCAAGTGCCTACCACCGACAATCGCAAATCCGACCCCCAACCCGTGGCGACCAAAAAAAAAACCCTCCAGTTTCATCTATGCATTCTGGGTTTTGCTCCACACAGAGGCCAGCCGTCAGGATCGAAGACCGCACAAAACCAGACTTTCTCTACCACTGTGCCAGAAGGGCCGAAATTGGCAATTGTGGCCATTCTAGCTCCATCCGCTCCGATATCAATAGCGCTGATCTTAACACAAGACAGCGGCGCAGCAACGGACCAAAAGTCCTAATCCCGCTAAACAGCCGGGACATGCTTCGCAGACTGAGTCTGTCGATTAACTTATCAGTGCACGTTATAGCAGATACTCTCTGTCCACGAGTTAGCAATACAGCAGGGAAATAGGATCTAGTTACCGCATGATAAGAGATAGTAGTAGGTAGATAAATTCCGGAGCATGTCTTGCGGTGCAAATTTTTTCGTACACTATAGACGTTAAAAAAAAAAGGGCTCAGCGAGAAGGATCTTGAGGGCTCTCGGGGAGCGCAGCATGATAATCATGCACGAAGCGGTTGTCTCAGAGGTTATAGATATTGATAAAGCCCAATGTTATTATAGCATATAATTGCCGTCACAATTGTATTCGTCCGTGCTTCACCCGTAGGGCTTGCAGATGGACAGGGCGGCAGGTGACCAGGCGGAGGCCCGCCGATAAAAGCTACCGTATAGTGCACGGTACTGTATGTATACAGCGCCTCCGATCGAGAAACTATACGATAGACAAAGCTGGATTTTTGTCCCGTGAGAGGTGGAACCTCAAAACTCCTTCACAAGCGAGTGGGAAAGGCCAGCAGGAAAATACGATAGAGGTCACCAGGACAGGAGTCCAAGCTCAAGGGCTCAGTCACAGAATTCCAATGGGGGGAGGAGATGGAACAATTGGAAAAGATGGTGCAGTAGAAACGAGATCGGAGGTTCCAGGGGGTTAAGGTGATATGCCCGCCGAGCCCTAAAAAAAGAAAAAAAAGGTCAATATTTAATCAAAGTGCAGCGGCCAATAATCGAATTGAGGGTAGTTCTTAGCCGAGCTGCTCACGAACTGCGCTACGAACATAACAAGGGGAGGAGGGGCGGTAGAGGTATCCCGAATACGCAAGAACCCGCCAGCCCCTCTAAAGGAATAAAAGTATAGATGAGCTGTAAGTTGCATTGTATGATACGGTGAATTCTCTTTCCATATCGGTCAATTGGTTGGTTTAGGATGGGCAAAGGAAAACGGTTTTAATGGTCGGTGTGCTAACGGCACTTACCATGATTTAGCTAGACGCCGTATTATAGTACTCGAGTATATACCGGTAGTGGGGAGCGGAGGAAGAAGAGGAAGAGGAAGAAAGATTGACGCAAGGGACGAATACTTGCCCAGGCGGGAAGCATCCGAAAACAGGGGGAGGTCTTGTTGCTAGTTGCAGGAAGGGTGAAACACGCGAGGAGGTCTGTGTACTGTACCAAGATCAAAAGGGATTCAACATTTGAACTAGATTTACGAAAAAGCTCTGATGTTACTGAGCAGCATCTCTGTGAAAAAAAAATCTTGCAAGTTGCAATATTGACATCAAGCTAATTGTTTACTTAGACCTAGACTCTCTCTTTACAAATAGTAAAGTTTCATCAAAGTGCTGTGACTTAAAATAGTTAGATAATTTATATAAGTGGATTGCATAAAAGGAAAGCTTGAAAGAATTATAAAGGATATTTGCCATATGCCAGCAATACCAAAAAAAAGGCAAAAGGAGAACCATTCTTGACAGAATAAGATGAAAGAATATACTTATTACCATAGAAAGGAATGCTGTACCTGTACCAGTAATCCTAACAAATATTGCTAATATCTAAAAAGTAGATGCTACTTGAAAAGTCTACTAAAGAGCTTCCATGCTTAAGATCATATTAATATTTAGAGAGGAGAGCACTACTCATTTATGTTTAGTTATTAGACCTATATTCTTAAGAATTAGTAGTATGTTATCTAAACCACTTGAAATAAGAAATATATATAATTTTAACTACCTATAATCATAATATTTAAACAATTTACATAGTTGAGAGAAATCCTAATTTAAAAAAATAAAAATAAAAATAGTACTGAATTAGTGAAAAGGAGTAGCTTGCCTTTCTTGATTCAATATGGGTAGAGATATATAGTAGGTAGTAATAGAAGAGAATGGAGACTATACTCAGTAGCAAATTCGCCTTTTCTTATCTTTTACTTTTCATCTCTCCTCCTACATATATTCTATCCACTCAACTCCATATATTTACTGCTTATCTGCATACTTTTTCCCCTTCCTAATGATTCCACAGACCCCTTGGCATGCCTCACTCCCTCTATAGCCCATAACAAGTTCTCTATTTTCGCATTCCCTTCCTTGGAACAACTGTATCCATCCGTACCGTAAAAACTTGGGCAATTGAGAATGGCGTGAGGGCATATGCAATTTCCCTTTTGGATCAAAATCCGACTCAAAGATCCCCTCAGCCCTAAGTTGAAACGGATGAAAAGAAAAATGAGACAAATCTTCCTAAGAGAGACAACTCAACGTCCTGGTAAGATTCTCCGAGTCAATTGTTGCTGTTTTTACGGTATTGCAGGGTGGAAGAAAAAAGCAACGACACTACCGTACATCTTTTAAGACGATCGAGCTCATTAAGTACTGTACTCGTGTACTTAGACTACCGCTACCCTTTAATGTCAGGATGCCCCCAGCCAGGAGCCGTGCACATTACGATAAAGAAGCTTCCTCAACTCTTCTCACCCACAGCTTCAGAGAAACCAAATAAACTACCGTGCCATGCTGGCGAAGTCGAGGGGCTGAGAAAAAAATTGCCATTTACCGAATTCCTCTCTACACCTTGACCCTGCAGGCCCGAGTAAGACCTGTCCCGGTACATATTCCGACCCTGATCGTCATAAGATATTCTAGCTCGCATATAAATCATTCTCGAGCTTTTACGGTTATTTCGTTTTTTTTTTTTGCTGCCTTGCCTCGTGCTATCTATCTCACTCTCCCCAACCAGTTTGCCACAACCACAATCATAAATCCTCGTGGACCACGACCGAAACTTAACCTTCTAAACAAAAATCGTTCCGAAAGCAAACCTCAATCAAAATGATGTTGACATCAATGCGACTAGCCAGCCACATAATGAGTTGTCGAGTTTTCGAGAAGCTCTTCATCGAGACAGAAAATCAACAAAAGCTCTCGGGTTTGTCCTTCTATGGCCTTTATTATACTTTTTGAAAGCTGACCCTCCGCTTCGATGGAAGACTATTGCAAACAATCAAACATATCCCCTCCAGTCTACATAATCTGCAATCCTTCGCCAAGAATGTACTCCTGTCGGGTCCGAATAAACGGTCGGGAATACGTCTCCATGTCAGGCGTAGAATTCGAGAGCGCGAACGAAGCACGAGAGTGCGCAGCGGGCGTGGCATTGGACAGACTCGTGGGTGATACTATCGGCTATTGTGAAGTCGTATGAATGGAAGGGAAGAAGAGAGAAGCCACTTTTGCACGTTTTGGGGGGCGAAGCGTGGTGGTGGTTATAGTGTCTGCGGGTTTTTTTTAGGGGGGTTTGTACTCTTTTTCCTCATCTTTAACGGAGTGAGGCGGCGTTGGAGAACTTTGGAGTATTTCGTGCTACTTTTTTACTTTTCTTTCCCCTTTCTTTTGCTCCTTTTCCAATGTATGTACAGTATGTATGATTCGTTTTTCTGATTCCTTTTAATGCATTATATCATACTCTGCCATTTTCTGTTTTTGGTGAATTGGATGTGTAGTTTAAGCTTTTTTGACAATTGATACCGGGTGGGCTACCGTATGCGATATTGGCGGTGGTAACTGGGACAGCTCAGACGTTAGAAGCTTATCTATGGAGATTGCCCGCCATCATAAGCTTTCTAAATTAACTTCTTATAGTAATCAAAGTGCAGCAATGATCGCCATCTCCTCGATTCCACGGAGAGTCACTTCTACCTCCGCTAAAAGCCACAGCACACCGCGGCAACAATGCGCTACAGCGATTTAGATACACTGCAAGTAGAGTAACTCCAGGCTAAAAATATGGAGACCCCCGGAACTGCAAAAGCTCTCGTTATCCGATCAGACGGACGAGGCTCGAAATCAGGGCCGAGGCGAGAGTAGCACAGTAACGCAAGCTCGTAGCGCAAAGTTGAATTTACAGTATTCTATAGCACAGTACTACACCTAAATAATAGTCATGTTTACCCTAACCTACTATTTTAACTTAGACAAGCGCAATTTGTCCCAGGGCGCCCGAGCTTCCTATTCGAACAAAAGAAAATACGAGCAAAACAAAACAACGCGCTACCTAGAGGGGAAATTTCGACAGACTCAAGACGAATTTCCCTTTTCTAAGCTAATACGGTATTCGATGCTCTATGATCCGTCCCTTGGCGTCCTTTTTATCATGTATGTGGGTTCTGGCACCAGTATTTCCTTACAAGGGCAACAGCCCAATAGACAACATAACAACCAAGAGGTTTCTCCTATGTCTTTGGCTTGCACCAACTCCCCTGCCTAGTTGTGCCTTGCCCCTCACCAGTAGCGGACCGGTTCCTGACAATTACACCAACGGTAACATCTGATGAAGAAATGGGACACAACGAGCGCACGATACACAGAGCACAAGTTAGCCCCTCCTTTCCGTATTGGGGAAAAAACAGTGTAGCCTACGCTTCAACTCCGGTATTTCCATGGGATGAAAGCATTCACGAGCACGGAAGTCCGGGGCCCACAGAAGAGGAAGGGAAAGACAGAAATTGAACAGCAGCCAAGACCGCGTGCCCAGCCATCGGTATTACCACTGAAGCTCATAACCCACTGCCCCTCTCAGGCCTCATATACGCCTCAGGATAGAATAGTGCTTGCCTGACGTTGCATAGCTTGGGCCAGCTGAACTTGCGGACTTCATTAACTAGCGTTTGCAATTTAGTTAACTTGCTTGGATAAGCCTATTGCAGTTTAGTTCTATTCCTTATCTGATAGTGAACCGAACCCCAACCCTAACCATGCTTCATGGTAGCGGTACAGTACACAAACTTCCTAACCTGTCAAACGTCGCCAAAAACAAACTCCCTCCAGTTCTCCCCGAGCACCTTTACACACTCGTCTATTCCCATCCCCTTTATCCCCGCGATAACCCTAACAGCGCCTTCCAATGCAGCGTCCATCTCCTCACCGGCAGTGTGTAAATCACTCTCCACGAGAACCCTACCCTCGGGGACTCCCTTCACCGTCTCCATAATCTTTTCCATATGCCCCTTTTCCGGCCGGGCATTTATAGTGGACGAGAAGGAAAAGAATACCCTTGATGGGTATCTTTTTTTCGGCGATGGTGGAGTGAGGTATTGCTGGAGTGTCTGAATAGGGGCTGAAAACGAGTGAAGGCATATCCTTGGGGGATAGGGCTTTGCCGTTTCCCCACCTCCTCGTCGAACTCATCATCATCACTATCCCCTGAGCTCTCAATGTCGGGCAAATACTCGTGCCCCTCAGCCCCTCCCTTCGCCCTCCTCCTTCTCCTCTTCATCTCCTTTCGACTCTCAACCTCAACCTCATGCCCGCGCCACAGCTCGCGGAAAATGTCAAACAGCGCGCCGTGGCATTGAACCCCATGCACGCTGACAGCACGGTTCAGTTCCCCCGCTAGCTTCAACTGCGCGACAAAGATCTTCTTCTGGTGTTCCATTGATACGCGGTGGCTCGTCAGTCTCTTCCCATCTTCGGTGTCTCCCGGGACATACACTGCGTGGCCTTCCGCACTTGTATTGTCAGGGAACGGTATTCGAAAGCCCCGGTCTATACCTATTTCCCCGGCCAGTGCTTTCGGAAAATTTTCCAAGTGGCTGCGGAGCTCGGTCACGACGGAGCTTAGTTTTCTGGGAGCAGGCAGAGCCGAAATAAGATCTTCAGTTGGGGTTCCGGTTAGGACAGAGAGGTAGTGCTCATTCTTATCTACCTCCCGCTCACCACCAGATCCAGTATCGTCGTAGATAAGGTAGGAAAACCAAGGATGGTAACCAAAGCTCGGGACAACCTTCTCCGGATAGTCCCTCGCGAGTGAAGCTACGAGCGGGAGGTCGGATTGGCGGGTTCCCATTATTGTCAAGGATTTAGCCTTCATGGTCGGTATTGCCCCAGCTTTGGACATAGTGTCCGTTGGGTGGCAGTGGGCGTCGTGGATTCCCAGGCCCCATGTTAATTCTGTGAAGGAGTCTTCGGAGTCCATTTTTGGTATTGGGTAGAGCAGTCCGACAGGGTGAACTAATAGAGTTGGGATGGAATTTGTTGTAGTGTTCCTGTACGGCTCGAGCAAGAGAGAGTCATAGGCGCCGAGCCCTGCACTTTATTCTTCTTGTGATTACTTTGACAGGGGTTAGGTACCCTAGCCCTAAGATGTGCTGCAGAAACTTGAACAATCGGGCCATGTGCCATGTAGTTGGGAATTACCTACTCTAGACTAGGGGCGAAAAGCACAGCGGAAGGCGAGCAGCTTAGCCACTCTCAGGGGCATAAAAAAACAAAAGCACCAAACCTTACCAGATAAGGCAACTCCGACGACATCGCACTTGATCTAATTATTCAAGTAAATACAGTAGCAAGATACGAGGAGAAGGGAATGAATGAGACCAGGTTTGCTTCGGGGTAGAATTGTGAGGAAAGGAGTGGGGTATCGGTAGGCAGATTGGGAAGCTAACTTAAAATTCTCATCTGGATAATTATGCACGCTAGAGAGCTTTGGGCAAGTGCTTTTGAAGTTAGCAGGGTTGAGGTGCTCAAATAAACTAAGAAGGATACAAAAACGGAATTCAAATGAAGTGGAGGGATAAGGAGTAGTTGATCCGAGATGATGACCAGAGGGGCATACAGGTGCTATATAGGTAACTTTTTATAGCTATAGAGCTGCTTACTTATATAGGACTTAAACGCCTCCGTTAATGTAAGGAAATTACGTTCAAGCCGAATGCTCCCACATATAATACTATCAGAATAAAGTACTGTGCCCTAATAGCTACGATGCGGGGGAGCATGCAGGCTAGAAATGAGTTGAGATGGATCTGGAACTAAGGTTGCGTTGCTGTAAAAATTTGATCTTCTCTCACCCCTACCTTATTTGGCTAATAGCAGCTCTTAGTTATGAGTGAATTCTTGGAGATAGGTATAATTAATTGAGGTCTCTAGTCTTTGGTCTCCTCTACAGGGGGGATTGCCTGTAGGTGCACTTTGGTGTTGGAGATTGTTCCGGATAGTATCATAGTTGTCTGTCATTTGTCACCACCGAAATACAGTATTAAATATGTTTTCTTTTAGGCGGCGGTGGTGTCACTTGTATACGGATCGTCTTGGCTCGCTGTTTACGTTTTTTTCTTTTAGAGGTAGACTTTGCACTTTGTCGTTCTAGTTATCCTATTGGGTATTCCTGGGAAGGGCAGTTGGCCTGGAACTATTTCTGGTAACAACTCCCTTGATTAGGTTAGCGAGCTGATAGGAGTGATAATCCATGAATGTCTCCCCTTGTCTCTCCCGTGGTGCTTGAATTCGGATAGGTATGGGCAGTCCGTCGGCCATAAGAAGCCCTGTTCTGTAGATTATGGACTCTGAGGAGCACATACATCTTCCTTTACCGTCAAATCCTACTCCCCAAGATTTGCGATAATAACTATCTTCCCCATCTTAGTGTGGGCTGAATGGACTAACGCACGCATGAATGACGCACTACCTCTTCGACTACTATTTCCGTACAGCCATACCATGTTTCCCCGCATTTATTTCTTATCTCTGTAGCCTTCAAATTTCTTTACCGAAAAACCTGACCTGTTATCCCGGAGTATCAGTTGTGCCGGACAGATCCTGGGTGGAGGGGCGCAGTTGCAATATCTAGCCCTTCGGGATTTTAAATATACAGAGCGTATGCCCCCCCCCCGTTGTGTTCCTTCCTTCACCAATTTCCCAGTCCCCCCCTACTTTCCCTCACTAGTGCTTCGAGAATGACCTATTTGGAGAATAAACCGAGCGGAGAGCTCTATAAAGAGCAATCCCAAGGCCCAGAGCCGCACCTCAAACGCGCTCTTGGTGCGAGGCACCTGCAAATGTTGGCAATTGCCTCGAGTATCGGGACTGGTTTATTCATTGGCAGTGGGAAAGCGTTGAGTACTGGTGGGCCATTCTCGTTGGTCTTTTCGTTCGCTTGGTTGGGGCTTGTTCTTACCACTATGATGCGTAAGTGTCCACCTCTCAACCTCAATTGCTCCCCAGAGCGTAATATTAACGGGGGGGTAAAGAATGTCTTTGCGAAATGACGACCATCTACCCGGCAAGCGGTTCCTTCGTGACTTACGCTGCCCGCTACATTGACCCGGCCTGGGGCTTTGCGATTGGGATCATCTACTGGGCATGCTGGATCGGGGCATTCGGAACGGAGGCTACTGCTGCTCGGATCTTGGTCGGCTACTGGCTCCCCGTGGGGTGGAGTGATGACCCGGCCCATGCAGCGATCCTTATGACCGCCTTTAACGTCATCATGGTCATGATCCACGTTTGCCCGGTTCGCGTCTTTGGGGAAATCGAGTTTTGGGTTAGCAGTATCAAGGTGGTCAGCGTTTTGGTATTCCTTATCGTGATTTGGGTTATTATGGGGGGTGGGGGGCCGGACGGAAGGGTTCATGGTGGGGAGTATTGGGCAGAGGGTGCGGTTCTTAATGGTTTTAAAGGTAATAATAATATTATGATATCATGAACTCCTTACCTTACCTTACCTTACCTTACCGATTAGGACTAACAATACAGGTAAGGTCTTTCTAGCGTGTTTGTAACAGCCGCATTCGCATGCGGTGGGACAGAAGTTGCGGGTGTTGCGGGCGGCGAGACCAAGGATCCCATGATCGCAATGCCCCGTGCTGTGCGCACATTGATGTTCCGCATCGTCTTCTTCTATGTTGTCACGCTTCTATTCCTAACATTTGTCGTGTCTGCGAGAAATCCGGCTTTACTGGGATCCAAATCTGGCAGCGCCGTTGAGGCTAGCCCTTTCGTTATAGCCATCAAGGAGGCCGGAATTGGTGTTCTTCCCGATGTACTAAATGTCATTGTCCTGCTCTGCGTTTCCAGTGTTGGCAGTGTGAGCATCTACACCGGGTCCAGAGTTCTTTACAACATGACCGATATAGGCCTTATTTCTTCTCGCTGGGGATTTGGTAAGGTGGACGAACGTGGTAGACCGTACGACACCCCCTCCCCACCCTCAATAATAATAATAGTCGCTATATAACTTGATGACAAATGTATATGCAGGTGAGACGAGAGTGATAGCTGATGATTTCAGGACCCGAGCGATCCTTGCAACAGCCCTCGTTGCTGTCGGCCTATCCTACATGAACTGTTCCGCCTCTGCGGCGACAGCGTTCACTTGGTTCACCTCGCTCTCGGGGATAGCATTCCTGACCTGCTGGCCCACAATTATCGCTAGTAACTGGCGTTGGCGCGCTGGTATCAAGGCTCAGGGGCTGAGCCTTCTCGACCTCAAGTACACTTACAAGGCTGCGTTCAGGCCTTGGCTCCCAGCGTTCGGTTTCGCTTCTTTACTCTTCATGCTCGCTTGTCACGTCTACGTTAGCGCTTCGCCGGTCACGGGACGTGCGGATGCAGAGCATTGGTTCCAGAATTGCATTGGGATTCCGCTGATGGTTGCCTTGTTTGCTGGGTATAAAATTGCTTATAGGACGAAGTTTGTTACTGTTGTGAATGCTGGATTTACACCGCTTGGGTGGGAGCGATGTATAGCTAATGGGATATAGGACGAGATGGACCTCCAAACGGATAAAGCACATGACTCGGACATTGCGGAGCAGTCGGAGAAACTGGATGCGTATTATGGACAGAGCCGTAAGGTTAGGGTATTATCGTATGTTAGATTCTAGATTAGAAGAAGATGCCGTTTTGTATTATACTATGCTTTGAATGGATGAACGAATAAATGAATAAACGAACGAATACCAGTAGACGCAGTATCCTTTCCTTTCTCTTCCTGGCATGACGCAATGCGACAAACAAGCAAAAAACCTCATTACCGACTAGCAACCCCCTCCCACCCATTCCAACTCCACCTCTCCTCCTCCCTCACCTTTCCCTCACTCAAATCCAAATCCAAATCCAAATCCAAATACCCACTACTAGCACCCGCACCCCTCCTAACCCTCCACTCAGAAACCGGCTCTAGGGGCCTAATCAATGTAGCATAATTCACCCTCCCAATCGGCAATACCATATCCTCCACTTCCATACTCCTCTCTTCTTCTCGTAAACTCCCCCTCCTCCTCACCCTCCTCCTCTTCTCAAGTCTTGAAATGCTCTCGTTGTTCCTCCATCCTTCTTCTTTACTACCCCGACTGGGCGATGACCTCGACCTCCACCGCTCAGCTAGTATCGCGATACCAACATCGAAATACACCCTCAACACACGGAATAGTAAAACGAAGCTGGAGAGGAACGTGGTGATGAGGGCAATGTTCCAGAATAGTAGAATTGTTGGCGGGAGGAAGAGGATTGAGAGGAGGTGGGGGAGGGGTATTAAGGAGGTGCGGGGTGGCATTGGTTTTTTTTTTTTTTGATTTGGTTTTATGGGAGGTGTGAATGTATGATATCAATTTTTAGAAGGGGGAGTTCTGTGGAAGGTTTGGGAGTGTTTTTTTTCGTGTACGGGAGTACTGTAATGAATAATTGTGTTCTGCTCCCCTTCTTAAACCCCCCCCCCCTTCCCTCCCAACACACACATACGGTAGCCTACTTGCCCCTGCCCCTCCTACGTAGTAGGCACTCTAGCGCTCACTACCCGCGTACATAAGATCTCGGAGATTAACTTATACGGGTAGGATTCACCATTGCCACTGCCATTAAGGGAAACCTGCAGGGATCATTTCCCGATGCCAACCTAATCCAACTACGATTATCCACGCAGGGTCCACACCCACTTTCTTTCCATCCATTCATCCCTTCCTCGCACTTAACCACCTACCTCGCCTTATGCCATAGAAGCTCGGTGGAAATTCCATGGTGCAAGTATCGCCGAATCCACGTGGGAATGTATTATCCAAATGAAGGAAGGAAGGAAAGAAGGACGAGTCCTTTCCACTTCAGTTGGAATTTAGTAAGGAAGCGGGGTCGGGGGGTATGTTCGCCGATTAGTTTTCGGTCGGTCTATTTTTGGTTGGGAAGGAAGGTTGGTTGGTGAGTTGGTGGATCGATCGGTGGGGGATGGGTGTCTTGGTTGATTGGAGCGAGTGGTATTGTACTCGTACTGTGCTGAGCTCTAGTGGGTGAGTGGGTGAGTGAGCGAGTGAGCGAGTAAAGCGCCGGCGTTATTCGCGACGGGAACGGTGGGGTTGGTTTGGTTTGGTTGTGTTGCGGAGGAGCGCCGGTGGGGAAAACCCTGCGCGCACTCGTGCTGTACGGGAAGGGAAAAGCGTTTGTTGGTGAAAGACGGCTTGGCGGATGGGTTTGCGGGTACATACTGTGGGGTTAGTTCTTGCCGTAGGTTACAGTACAGCAAAAGTAACTTTGCCCGCCGGGTGGTAATGCTTACGGTATCGGCGGCGTGCATGCGGAATCACCAAGGGCTTGTATAGATAAACCTTTTGAGCTACTGGATTTTGACCTCTCTCTCTAAAGTGTTGTTATGGTGTGCTCCTTGCTGGTATAGTTCGTGATATATTGCATCTTGCTAAAAAGCTAACCCAACCCCCGCGTCGACTCCCCACAATCCCACTTGTCTATCGAGAATTTAGATGTTTATACTAGCGCTCATACAGAGACCACCCATGAAATAAAAAGAGAGAAGAAAAGAAAAGAAAAGAAAGAAAGAAAGAAAGAAAAAGAACTCCGCATTGCAGCACCGTACACCAAACCCGAGATCATTCCGACCACCTTCCATAGCTTAAGCCACCTGGTTTCTCAAATTCTCCCTTTTCTCCACATCCTCCATCTCTTTCAGTATCATGCCATTAAACTCCTTCCACCCATCCAGATAAAGATGGTGCCCCGCATTCCTCACCACAAGAACCTTCGCCTCACCACCCTTGCCCTTCTTTTCTGAACGCCATTCCTCACCGCCGATCCAACTAGGCCCTTCCTCTACTGGGGTGTTCTGAATCTTCTCCTGTGCTGCGTATCCACCAGCAATATCCATCCAGTCCATCTCACCATACATCCAAACACTCGGAATACCGAACCTGTTGACTTTTGCCAGGTCTTGGACGCGCCAGAGGAGGGGTCGTCGAGCGTACGCTCCAGGCGCTAAAATGTAGGCAAGGGCATATTCTCCAGATCCGCGCTGGCGGAAGAGCGAGTACGCGTAGTCGTGCAAGGCGCGTGATTCCTCTGGGGGAAGTTGGTTGAAACGACGTGATGTCCAGCCGCTAACTAGTCGAGGGCCAAGAGGACCTGACCAACGGACAAGCGAGAAAGGTGAAATGTTGGCTTCCCAAAGACATACCAACCATTTTGGAAGTGGCCTCCTCGGTGCCGGCGCGTTGAGAGTCTTGCCTCCTAACGAGGTAGTTGATGCGGATGCTGACGCGGGCGCCGAGGGGGATGGATATGAATCCTTGGGGACCTTGAGTGAATCAGGGAGGTTCGGGTTACTCTGGGTTGCTTCCCGCTGGGTTTGCATGAACTCTTGATTAAGGGCGCTCTTATCTTCCCCGGCGCCTTCATCCGGGAGGTCTTCCCGGACCGCATAAGGATCTTCCGGAACACCCACAGGGGAGGCTAGGATAAGCTTATTTACGCGGTTCTGATACTTGAGGGCGTACCGCACTGCGAGATAACCACCAAAGCTATGCCCCATAAGTGTGAATCGTTCAATTCCTCGAACCTCTCGCCATTCCTCTAGAGCATCAATGAACCAATCCTCTGCTTCTGTAATCTTTCCCTCGGAATCTTTCGACTTGATTGTAAAGGGAGGTCGGGAAGAACGGCCATAGCCGAGCAAATCAAGTGACCAAAGCTTCCATCCAGGCCTTCGAGAGAATTGGTCATAGTTTTTATAGAAGAAGCCTAAACCAGCACCGTAGCCGTGCAGCATAACTAGATGGTTCTCCGGTGTTCCCTCTGCGGTGCGAGTTATACTAAACTCGTTGATGATGCGATTTTTCCCCGAGAGTGGAACCATATTCGAAGCACACTCCCGTGGACCATGTCGGTCCGCTGAGGGTGGGTTGGTGGTAGCTTCTGCGTGACCCTCTTGTGGAGATGTTGCGGGAGCTGGTTTTTTGTTGAAGGGTAGGTACCCGAGAACTGTAGATTCAGCAACCGTGGGAGATACAGCTGTCCACTATTCATCATCAGAAGGGATTAAAAGGTTACGAGTTAGGGGAGTGTGCAATACCCATTGTGAGAATCCTTCCTTATACCCCAAGGGAAATAAGTTACTTGGAAACCTGGTGGTCTTTGTCTCCGGAGCCGTTCCCTGAGTTTCAGGGGCTCGCTGCGAAGCTAAGGGGCTCTGCTGGGTCCTCGATTGGAACTCTTCATTGGGCGGACTGGGCGCCATCAGATGTTGCTGTCCTTGTTTGGTAAAGGCGTAACGATGGAAAATATGAGGCCTGGGATGATATCGGTGAGTGAGAGAACAAGGGAAATGGAGGTTGGAGTGAATAGAGAGGGAAGGTTGGTGTTGGTAGTTACCGAGAGAGAGGTTGTAGTGGTTGGGATAGGGTGTTATATATCCAACGGAGCTTTGATGCCAGCGGAGTTCAGTCAATAGTAAGGGGTATGATAGGAGGGAGGGGATGGGAAGACTCTGCTACCGAGGAGTCGTTAGGAGACGCGCGGCACGGAATGAGAGGTGGCAGTGAGAGGAATGGGATTCGGGCTGATAGGCTGTGATGTAGGGATGCCGGTGTACTACTCGTATAGTGTATACTGTGAAGGACACGATATTTGAGCGCTGCAGAGACGAACTCGGTCCGGGATCACTATTTGCCCGTGGCGGCGCATCTCCCTTATCTCCGCCGCTCAGGGGTGTGATATACCGGTTTTAAGAGCTTTGGTCATGTGATAATATAGTAAGCTTAAGTGAGTCGGACCAGTTCACCATACGTACGGTATTGGCGGACACTGGGAATCGACACTTGAGTGCAATGGATCAGCGATATTTATAACCGTATTAGGCATGGGGCTGCCAAGATATTACTTGAGACAGTTAGCTTGGGCTGTGTTAATTTAGCACCACCTCCCATACAAAAAGTGAAAATCTTTGAGCTGCTCTGCTCACTGCAGGGAGTCAATATTTCCTTGAACCCCTCTGTAATTCTTTAGACAATTATCGAATAAAGACTTTTACAGAAGCTTCTGAGCTTATGAGTTGTTGTTGTTGTTGTTGTTGATCTAGAGGGGTTTGAAGTTGGTCATGTCTGGGGTTGTTGGAGGGGTTAATTTTAGTTGACCAGCACACGAGCACAGTACGGTACGGTACTTGGCGATTCATAAAGTATTCGGATGGATTGGCGCCAAGACTCAAGAGTTTAGGTGTAAGCTGGGATATCTTGGCCCCAGTTCATCCGAATACTTTATGGATCGCCAAGTACCGGTCTCATACCTGTGTGAGACGTGGACTGCCCTGGGTGATGTGCAGCTCGGTGGTACGAGACGGTGCGGTATGATACAAGTACGATTTGATATGATACCAGTACTGAAAAGTGCACTGTACCCCGGTATCTCTCTTCCCTGCTCGTGTGAGTTAGCTCGCCCGTGTTTGTTTCGACTCCGTGCCCATACTGAGAATCATCTATCATACCTACAAGTATATGAAAGAAAAAAATCTCCTGCAAAGGACATTCCTCCCCCAATTTTCTCCATCCTCAATCTTCTGGTCTAGTTGTTGTTGTTGGATGCCGCTCAGCTGGGCCTCAGCTTGGTGTTTTCCTTCTGCCAATCTCTCCCCGTCAACTCCATGCTGTCCTCGAACATTGTCCTACGCTGCCCATGACGTCCCGTGGAACCGATAACCCCGAATTGGACCTTGCTGTCAAAGGTTCCCTGCCTTCTACCTCATCGCGGCCCCTGCTTCCGCCATCAGCATCATCTCCACTTTCCTCGGCCTCTTCTTCTACAACACATCCGCGTCCTCCTCTACCCCCGGCCAATCCGCTCGATTCTGCCCCGTGTTCACCCCCACAGGTTTACCTCAATCTTCTTATATTGGAAGCTTCCCTGCGGAGTCAGTATCTGCATCACCTCGCCCGACGTCGGAAATCAACATTGTTTCTCCTATTGCTGTTTTTATGGGTGGGCTTCTTTTTCTACCGGCTATTCGTCCTCGGCCGCTCTCCTTATTATTACCTATCTCTTCTTGAAAAGTTCGGCTTCGGTGGGGGTGTTGTGACCGCATTTCTCTACCACGCTACAGGTTACTACCATAGATCCATCGTTGAGCCACGGCAATTTGTTTGCGTAGCTAATCGGGGTCTTCGCGGATTCAATGTCAAATTGGTGAAGGTTCCGTTATCCTACAAAGAATGGGTACTTTGGTGGTGGGATTGGTACACATTCAGTCCTCCTCCGGCTTCGGCTCGTTTACCACCTGCTCGACGTACTTCCACCGCCAAGAGAAGGACATCCTCGGTTCACGCGAGGCGACCCGCGCCCCCGATACATACTCACGGTCACACAGCCTCCATATCTGCCACGATGGCCGGCGGGAAAGGCTCTTCGTTGTTGACTCCGCATTTAGAAGAAGCTATGGAAGATGATGATAACGATGAGGTGGAAGGATATCTCCCCGGAGGTCTTCACCTAAAAATTGTTATCCTGCCTAAAAGATTCACACCGGACTTCCGTGAGAGATGGGAAGACTACAGGGCAGAGTATTGGGAGCACGAGAATGAGATCCGAGCGAACCATCGCAAAGAGCTTTATCGCTGGCATAGGAGCAAGTCGAAATCAAGCACACCCCCGCCTCCACCTCCTCAACTTGACCCCGGGGTGATTTCTGTAAGAGCTAGAAGGAATTCGGCGTCTCGCCCGCCATCGGTATCTTCTCGTGCGGGAACACCCGAGCCTGATTCTGCGGCAGCACCTGCGGTGACAAGACAGAGAAAGGGCAGTTTGGTGACAAAGAGGCGACCCAACCTGGCACCGGGGCTGCGACCCGCAGGTGCTGCATCTGGCGAAATATCGGACTCTGGATCCACAACCAGTGCTTTAGAGGAAACTAGGCGAAGGCGTAGTGAAAGCCCAGTTACGGACAGAAGTAGCTCTTCCACGGCAGGATCGGCAAAGAAAAAGGCAAGTGGTAGGGGACGAGGGAAAGGGAAGAAAAACTGATGACTAGATGTGGGTCGCTACTTTTTTCTTCTGTTTTGGTTGTTTCTTTTTTTTCGAAATATCACATATCGTGATGCTAGGGGATGGCATACAAGTATGTTGGCTTTGTTTCTTTTGCTTTTTTTTTTGCTTTTTCATGCTTTAGAACGCCAGTGGAAAAATGAGTTCGGATGTATCGAGATATATCGAGTGACGGGGTATGAAGGCGACGTGTCATACAGTAGTACCATCGTAGCAACGATACATTCAACACCACTCCAATAACTCCAATATCTCGATACTCTCCTAGTAGTGGTCAATGGCTCCCCATCGTGTGCCGGCACCGTTGTTTATCACAAAAGACGTATCGTATGTTGTGGCACTGATTGCGAATTCTTGTAGGATGATCTTCGGAGATGGCGGGAGTAACGTACCGTACTGCACGTAAGTTCTCAAATACTACATCTGGACGATCCCGCATCAGTGCTTCCTCCCTTATATTTACACTTGTCTCACCTCTTTCCCAAATAGCCAGAAAAAAAATCCACAAATTACGGGCCGCCGGGACAGTACTCCTGCTTCCGCTATCGCTTAAGAGCATCCCACCTCGGCCCCTCCGTGGATGGTCTCCACTCTTCTTTCTTTACCCCTCATGTTCGGGCAGGATGCTTGTAGTGATCAGCTCTCCTATTGCTTTTTCCCGATGCCCGACCATCGCACTTCGATTCCCTAACGCGTCTCTTAGATGTCGGATAGTTTACAAGTTACAGGCATATACAGCCACATTCGCAAAGGTCTCATACCCTCCCAAGTACTATGAGCAATTGGAAACGCTTCGCTAACCCTCTCCTTCGATTATTCAGTATGACAAATTGTGATAGGAGTTTACAATGCCCCAGGGGCATATCCGAAAAAAGAGTTACCAAAAGGGCTCCAGCTGTCCTGTTGTTGTAAATAGGTCTTGTTCTTGAGGTACAAGGAAGGGTACGAGAACTTTACGAACCCGAGTGTAGAACCCGAACACGGGGATAAACATTTGTATGCCAAATTTTCTGTGCGTATCTGACCGCCCATACAAAATTCGGACTCAAAATGTTCGGGTTCTATATGCTTGTGACTTATAATAGATATACTCTTAGTCCACCGACCCTTCAGTACGATCGCCGAGCCTAATGAAGATGAGCGGTATTATCCTACATGATGTTTGGGCTGTCAGATGTGAGCCTTTTGAGCTTGATCACATCTGAACTTTGACTGGGGGTGGCTCCCTCCTCCCCTAAAACCCCCCCCCCAATACCATTTCTGGTGGCGGTGAAAGGGTTCCACAAAGCGACATCTGTGCTTCCCTCGCGTTTAATTGTTTTCAATCGCCAGGAAGGATCTTGAGTATGGGGCTACAGCGGATCTTTCATCAGCATCCTTAGGAAGGATGGGGGCGAGCAATCAGGGGAAGAGGAGAATTGTGAGCCCTTCCACAGTCTCTCTTATTCGAGTCTGAAGTTTTTCATCTCTTATTAGGCAATTCCTGCCTGTTGTCAGCCGGTGGAGGTGGGTCTCGCGCCAGCACAGCCAAAGGGTGTCTGGTTTCCCCTTTTTATCCCCTCTTCTAGTTATTCTTTCGGTCTTGTCTACTTCGAACGATGAATTGCAAGACGACAGGTTTGAAAACCCATAGGAATATCTGCCAAACCTGTCTGGTTTGAGGCAATGTGTTTTTGGTCTGGACACGCGGGACACACTACCCTAATATTACGAGAGGAAGGAGCTGGGGGTGTTACTAAAGAACTGGCTATGATAGCTTTTGGAGCCTACTTACCACACGATAGTGCCGTTACAGCACGACTTTTTTTTCTGCAAACAACCCTTTCGGAGGTCTTGCCTGCTGGTGGGTTCTTTCGGCATAGGTGGCGAATTGGGTCTTTCTATGTTACGACTGGGCACGAGTATGATTTACGGAGCCATCTTTCAACAAGTAGCGGTTCAAGGGGTTTATATTGATGCCTATTCTACTTCATCACACTCAATTAGGTGCTTGATTGTTTTAACCCCGGGTGTCTAGGATCTTGCAGACTGCTCACTCTATTCCGGAGAACCTGGGTTTACCGAGTCTCACACCAGCATAACTGACAACGGCCGTCGATGGAGGTATATCGTGGTGCCAGTGCGCAACGAAACGGGGAGATCTATACCGGAAGGAATGTTTAGACGAAACATCCATGTTGAAACATGCACAAATCGAGGTGGGAGTGACAGTACGTGATTGGAACGAAATTTTCACGAGCGCGCATTAGAAACAACGCATCTACTCCGACAAACTTTCACGGGCTTATAGGGCTTAGAGTTTGTGATTTTACTGATGAACGTTGGGCTAGATAATTTCCTTTGCTTGCTTGTTTGTTTGTTTGTTGCTTCCCTCCTAGCCTTGTTCCTGGGCGTGGTGGTTACTATACATCTTAGTCGTGTACTAGTCGTTTTTTTAAGTCTTCGGAATGGGAGTTCAAATAGGTGGTTCGATACTAGATTTTGCGTGAACTACAGTCATCTAGACTCAAGGGATGCCACCAGTTACTCCATACCCGAAATCACCTATCTGAAACCCCCCATTCCGGAGACTTAAGAAACGGCTAGTACTGTACACGCAAACGTTGCCCAAACATATTTGCAATAAGAATTAGGGATAGTTCAAACTCTGGATAATTCTCTACTGTAAATTTTTATTATTATTACGCATACACATACACATACAACGCTATCATATCATCGGAACCGTTCTCTTTCAACACCTTGCTTGATAAATCCTCAAGCGCGGGCCCCACCCGTTCGCCGAAAGTCTAATAAACAAAAACCAAATCTCCTCCGACATAAATCTCTCCTCTCTCTCTCTCCCGCATCTTCCTTCACCCTACCTGCTGCGGCCCGGTACTTCCGACTCTACCGTGCTCATCACAGACACTCCGTACGCACAGTGGTTCAGTTGGAACGAGCACATAGTGCTGATGGGTTGACAGGACGTAAATGTAGATGCAGCAGAGTGGTGAAGCGTGCAGTGAAACAACGTTCGAAGCGGGGTCTTGGTGCTGTACTGTACTCGATGGCTTTGTGGCTTGTGGGGGCGGGGTTTGAGTGTGGTGGTGGTGGTGGTGGTGGTGGTGTGGTAGTGATCGAGGTAGTTGCGCCGGCGGTGGGAATAGTGAATGGGTGACTAGATGGGGAGGGGGTTAGTGAGTGAGTGAATGAAAATGAGTGAGTGGGGAGGAGATGAGTGAGTGAGTGAGCGAGCGAGCCGGCTGACGTAGCAGGTCTGGTGGGCGTTTTTTCGATAGGGAGGAGGGGGGGGGGTTTGCTGTGAGGCTAAAGGAGAGGTTTTTGGAGGGGTGGAGGGGGTGCGGCGGAGGGGAGCAAGCCTTGAACGAGAGGGGGCGAGGGAAGGTGAGGGGAGGTGAAGGAAGGTGTGGGAAGGTGAGAAAGTGAGGGTAGAGGTGCGGTGCACTTGTTGGTCGATAGTATTCAGGAAGGGGTAGTTGGGTCGTCTCGTCGTAGGGAGTTCAAGAGTGGGCTGTGGTGGCAGTAGATTAGTGTTGAGAGTCTAGTGTAAGTGCTGCCTTGGTCGAGCGGGGCTTGAAGAGGGTTGAGTGGCCTTCGCCCTGTCGTCCCCTATCAGTCGTAATTTTCTAATAAGTGGGCACTACGGAGGAGGTGAAGGCTCTAGGCTCTGCGTGGGGAGTGTCATCTTTCGGAGAGAGCGGAGGGGGGGGAGGGGGCAGTCGTCCTTTCGGTATTCTGCGAACATGGAACTGGTGTGTGTGAATGCGGTCTATCTCAATAGCGTTTGCTTCTAGAAGGCTGTGTGTTGGTAAGGTCTGCTTGTGTGGTGAAGTGAGGGCATGGCCTAGTTGTTTTTGCGGGGTAGAGGCGTAGGGGCACCGCTTTAGAGCATCAGCCCAGTTCGAATGGCCGGGAATTTGAACTATTATAGCTCAGCTAGCCCCTGTACCTGCAACTATCGACATGGTTTGGGGTGTGCTGTAAGCCTCGGGAGTAGGTAGAGTGGGAATGTCTGGGTATGGTGCTGGAGAATACGAGAGGGGGGGGGGGGGTGATACAACCCTCGTACGTTGGGTAGGTGGAAAGCCTCAGTTGGTCACCACACAATCTTTGTTGGCTAGATTGACGACTTTCTCTGCTCTCCTAGTGCTGTCACTTACTTAGGATGAACTATTGCTCTCTATCTAATATCAGTAACCCTCCGGGGCCCGGCCACAGGAGATGATTCAGCCCTGGGGGTTCCCTGCAGAAAGCAACACGGTACAAGGCGAGGAGACGGATAGCAGTGATAGGGTGATATGGTATCACGGACTACAATGGATGATTGGGTGGGGTGAAAACGGGTATGTGATCTATAGGTTTACGCTCAACAAAAGCCCAGCTGCACCTCTCAGTGCGTCTATGACCGCAGCCCGCACTCGTATAGTGCGTAGTCAAGAGACGCTACCTGGAATATCCAAGAGGGCTGTTGTGCCTCATGATGTCGAGTATGTGTATCGCCCCATGATCCCTATGCTGAACAGTCTATTCCGCACATGCATGTTCGTAAGATGTGTGTTGTCGAGGCTCTCCGCTCAATCACCTCGGAGCAGAAGCAATGAGAGGATATTAGGCACCACCATACCGGTATTAGGTCCTTTTTGGGTTAGTGATTGCCCGGCTCTAGATATTTTTAAGAGCACAAAGTCTCTAACATGCTTTCCTACATGCGAGGATGTAGTCTTTACCCTCCCCCCACTAAAGTCAGCCCGGGAATCCATTCGTGTATCTCATGCTACGATAAACTAGGCAGCGATGAATCAACCTAAACTCGTGGCGGGAGCTATGTCGGTTCGTGTGTAATGTCGGGAGGAGACATACACAGTGTGTGTAGGAACAAGGATTAACATTTGACGTCACTCTGGATATTCGAGTCTGTACCGGGTACTGAAGTATACTTCCCCTGCGTATCTGCGTTCCCGACATAACCCCCGAACCGACATAGCCCCGCCGCGAGTTTAGGTCTTCGCCTCTCACTTCCAGGAAGTCCTCCGACTAATAACCCCTCCCAAACTTGGGATAGTGGCTTCCCGGGTTCTAGCGCATCTAGCCCTATCCGATACTCCGCTAGACCCCCGGATGGCCTATCTTCGAATCAGCGCTCCCCACCCCAAGATACCGCCCAGAGAACCTCTAGAGAACTTGACACTTTTCCAGAAGAAGGAGTGGGGGCTACGGATAGGGCAAGGGGAGAAGTAGGATCCCAAGGCAGATAGGCGCGCGGGAATACCCTAATGGGGGAAAGATGGGGAAAGATGGGGGAAGCAGGATGGAAGAGAGGGTTTGGTCATGCTAAGCCTGTTCATGTAGGGTTTCGGGCACATTTGGCCCAAGCATTTATTTTATTACAATATTTGGCTTGTGAGGTGCCCCGTGCTGCGCTTTTTGCCCCCATATGTCGGGGCCAGGACACCACTTTTCTGGGTTGGCGTTGGGTGGCAGAGTTTATCCCTTAGTGTGCGGTATGAAAGGAGTTGAAATCTCTGGGAATGAAGGATTGCCGGTTTTCTATCATACTCACAGTATAATTCTCCTTTAAAGGTCATGCAGGAGAGAGCTGGGGAGGGAGAATATGTACTAGTAGGGAGGCCTTGGCCCAATTTGTGCCTTCTCTGTAAGGAATTCTCCTAGACAGCTATCGCTAAGCCAGTCAATCTATCTATCAAGTCTTATTCGCATTCGGCGCATGCCACAGTTCAGTGGGGGCAGCAATGAGTGACTCCATTAGGCAATCTAAGCTCAAATGACCCATGGTTTTTTTAATTTTTTTATCGAGGTTACTTTGGCACTTGTATACGTCATTGCGCTGACTTTTTGCTGCATTGTGGCTTGGGCAGGTCCAGGTACGTAGGAGCCTGTTCACAATGCATCACTCGGTCGTGTTGCACAAGAATAGTTGCTAATGGAGGGCAGGAGTCTACGGATACAACTAGCAGAAGTGACTTGCCTCGCTTCCTAGGAGGGATAAGTAGACTACTTGATAGGGTGCCGAGAATGATAGGGTAGCGAGAACCACCACCTCCCTCAGATGAGTCGGCCTATTTCATCCACGCCAAGCGCGACACCCACCCGAGGGAGATGCTAGTTCTCGCTACTTTATCGTTCTCGGCACCCTGTCGGGTAGTCTAGATCCCTGGAGTGCATGAAAAATCTCTTGTAGATGTCATACTACGACAGAGACATCTCATTCATGCAGCTCGCGGCGGCTAGTCGAGCATAACTAACAAGCAGGAAGGTATTACAGATGCAACTAAAGACCTTCGCTTTTGCGGCTAAGCAAAAATACCGGTTTTTATCTTGCGCTCTATATTAGAACTAACTTTAGGTCAGTACGGCGATTCAGGTGTTTGCATTTTCCGGGACTCTTTTCGTGTCCAGGTTTGGGGGCTGATGCTCTAAAAACATCTCGCTCTAGAAGCTTGAGGGGTGTTCTTGCATTGTGAGTTCTTCGCACAAGGCCAGACATTATTCCATAGAACGTGCTCTAGTGATCATTGGCTGTTCGCTTTATGCGTGATAGCTGACGATGATGGAAAGAAGGTTGAGAACGCCGAGAGCACCAACTCACTGAAGGACTGTACCGTATTTACTCGTTAAATCAGCTATCCAGGATCGGGGCTTGGCTATTGCTCATAGGGGGTGTGCGCAACAGGAATCACGACGTTAAGCCATAATAGGCTTAGCAGAGCAGGTTAACAGAATTGCGAATGCTAGTTAATGGGGGCTACCAAGCTCTGCTCGCCCAATCTATACCGCGCCGGGAAGACGCTATTCCTTCTCAAGGTGTTTTGTCTTGAAATAAGGAGATTAGAGGCCGATCGGAGATAGCTGATCTAACTAATAAATATGATATTACCCTAGGACTGGGAAGGGGTGTCCAGACTTCACTTGACCGACGCCCTCTTGGGGCCTTATGCTTTTCTGCTCTAGGGGAGAAAATGAATATACAAAAGAGGAGATAGGAAATTTCTTGTATATATTTCTCCACCGTTTCTGTTCAATTAGGGGAAACAACTCACTGTGTTGCTACGGATTTTTCCCGCAATTGGATAGATAAGGATTTGAGGTCCCTAGCCTTTCAATTGTGTGAATGGCTAGAGTTTCCTAGATACAGAAATACTGCGCTTGGAGTCGGATGTCAATTACCCTCCTCGGAAACCTTCGGTGAGTCGGCCAATAGGTATCGGAGCAGCAAAAGCACAGCCAAGCTTTCTCGGGGGATACAAAACTTCACTGGAGGGACTTAGATAAGTTTGAATTTAAAGGGCGAGCGTGGGGAATAGGGGGGAGCTCAGTCGCTAACTAACTCTCATAGCCTAAAGGTGGGGCCCTGTCCATCCTTTCGAGCGGATGGAGATTGGTCTAGAGTGTGCGGTTTGTTCTCCAGTGCATTGCCGCAATTGTATTTGGCTTGATGTACGTCTATATTATAAAGCTTATACCAAGCACGGTGTCAGCATCACTCGCGACGATGGATTCTCCACCCCAGGCTAATAAGCTTGCACCATAGAAGCGCAGTTGGCCGATGCTCTTTGGCTTGGTGCTCTTGTATTATATGTCTTTTTTCTCCCCTCCCCGGAGCACCGGAACTGGTCTTCTGGGGGGGAAAGAGAAAAATGAGAGGCATGAGCTAGGTGTCCGGTTTGTGGAAGAAGTGGCCTTAGAAGCCTTGGGTTTGATGTTGCGGCGAAGCTAAGGGTAAAGTGTAAATTCTGGGGCGATGAGATAATGACGTTGTGGGTTATATTCATCACCTAAAATAGTTTGGGATGATTCTGATTTCTCAGCAATTTTGAGATATTTCTCAAAACATATTTATCAACTGGGTTTGTATAGCCGCAGTTTTCTGCAGCAGAGGATAGTATACAAGGCACAGGTGTAAAGAGCAAGCAGTACTATACCACAGCTTCTATGATGTCATCATCTCCTTAATATACAAAATCATAGGTAAGTAAAGTGCATTGTAGAGCTCTGAGGCTTTCAGAAGCAAAAAATCTCCCGTAACTACCAGATGTTTAGCAATTTCTCAGAGATGTGGTAAAGGAAATGTTACGCGGTTGGTTTAGATTTGCTGGAAGGGCGCTTGAATGATTGGTCATACCAGTGTCAGCTTATCTGGGCTTGCGGTGATGTCTGTTTTTACATAGCGATAATCGCCGCCGAGAGCGTTTTGATATAGGACAAGTATATTATATGGCTATTCCGGTGGACTGGCTCAGGCCTGTCTCAAATTAAAAGACCCTGCGGAGTTCAAGATGGCGCCGAGACCTGTCTACGATATTAGTGTGTAATGTGGGGGGGGGAGAGATCGCTGGAATAGTGAATGCGAAAAATATCTCCCCCAGCGTTCCCTATGCTGGCGACGATAATACTGCTACCAAACCACCTTCTGATGTCGCACCTACTCTTTCTATCAGCCAATCTATTAGCAAACCCCCCGGATGGCCTGAGTCTTTACCCGCCTCTCCAACCAGCAGAGCCTGGAATGGTCGTCGTTCTAACCCACCAGTTCAGCCCCCCATTTCCAACAGTAATGAGGAAGAGCCCAGCGCTTTCTGTGAGTCTGAAACTCCTAGCACCATCGAATACTACCAAGGCATTGAGCCTTATATCCAAACAGATACCCCCTACGCCCCAGGGCCGGTGACGAATTCCCCCTAGCCAAAGATTGTCCCTACTCTAGTGATAGCCCTAAGCATGCACTAGGACCCAGACTGAGCAATGTCAATGGCAAGGGCAGCATATGAGCATGGGTTTTTTATCCTAGGGGATTTGATTTTGGCTGTATTTTAGTACTAGAGTAGAAAGTCTTACCTGCCTCTAGACATATCATAAGTGGACTGGAATATTGTAAAAATAATAATATGACAATGGACGTGCAGAGGAGGCCTCCTTACAAGGCTTCTATATTTCTAGTTGCATAATTTTAGCAACTGGCTTCTTTGAAGAAGTCACTCTAAGGTCCTACAATGTCTGTGAACTTTTCCATGGAGGTCATGGTGTTATATTGTTATCACGCTCTCTCTTTGATCAAGTGATAAGACCCGGAGACTCTTGTTCAGGAGTCGCACGTTGGAAAAGTGGCGCAGGGGGGATTTTTTTTTGTAGCCCGGGCCTGATGCTCCTCCAAAAAAAAAAAGCAAAAATGCACTATTAAATCGGAGTTTTTTTTTGTGCTCTAAGAACTAGGGTAAGCAAAGGAACCAGGAGTGTGTGGAGAAACTAGGGTGTATGGTCATAACTACTATGGACCTAATTCTGATAGCCTAGTCCGGCATTATTTAACAACGGTCATCCACCCTCTAGCTATTAGAAAAGGGGATCCTCCACAACTCAGAGATATCCTAGCTGTTCTTTGAATATCAAGACATTACCCAACGACTCAGCTCCCGCCCCTCGCGTACTTCTCACAGCTACACCACCCCCCCGAAGAATAATGACGTCGGACAGCAGAAGCCCACAGGGCTCCACCCGCGGCCCTTCCGGGGGTGCTCCGGGATCCGGAACAAACGGTTCCACAACCTCGCCGCCGCCCGGGTCCGATCTGGAACCTCTGGTCGAAATACAAGAGCGGCTCCCTCTGTTGCTGCCCATAACCGCCCCAGACACCCTTGAGCAAGGAGCAGAGTTGAGGGAACTCACTGACCAGGTGGTGCGGGAGTCCGGAGGCGAGCAGGTTCAGATCTTTAAGATGTTGCAGGAAATGGATGATGCGTGAAGTAGATGCGTGACGCCGGAGCACGCCACTACAAACGCACAAATTGCTACACGTTCGTTTTTTGGGCTGGATACGGGGTGGCTGTTTTCTTTTTCTGTATTTCTAACTTATCGCGTTTTACTGTCTCTATAGTAAATGAAATTTAACTGTTATCGAGGCCCACAGTGTTTAAATGTACCTTTGGAATTTAGCGAGTGATAGTCCATGAATGGACATACCCACTATACAATGCGGCGAGCGTTGTGACCTACCCGGAACTTACTAGACGCTGGTAGCTGGGCCATTATAAAACACTTTAGTTCTCAATGTGGGAGGGTTTACACACGGCGCACAGAGGGGGGAGACAACCTAATCTAGATTTTTAGGTACATAATTAGCCCTCGGGGAGTGGGTAAGAATATCGTGGACCTAGTCTAGTTCTTCCTCAGTACCCCCCGCACACAATCCTCTTCGCACGTTACCAAGGCTCCATCTTTAAGACTTTGTCTAGCCATCCTCTAATCTCTGTATGCTGGCGATCTAAAACCTGCTTGTTATAAAGAATTCCAATTTTCCAACGCTTTCTGCAGCATGAATTCCTATGAAAAAAGGACACATTACCCCTCATCATATTCCGAGATACCGCCTTCCGCTATTGCACCCCACCGCCGTGGCCTACGGTACGGTATCACTTGTTTATAATAGGGTAACATACAGCATTATTCGAACAGTAGGTCAGATAGACTATAAGGGATTCTTAGCTTTCGATACCCTTGGAGCAATATAAGATTTGGGAATGATCAAAAGAAAGAATTAACATAATACTCAGTTTATTCGTAACGTTGCTATTAATTGAATAGTCATATACTCATGGCTGCAGACTCCTAAATGGCTGCTAACTAGTTTCCCATGTGCCGGGCTCCCGTTGAGTGATCTTTTCTTCCGCAGAAGGCTATGGTACCAATCCGGGGAAAGAAAACAACCACTAGAGCGGATGGAGCGAAATCCATAAGTAATCAAACTCACATACCATGAGAGGGCATCGTCCTAGAAATTCCAATACCACTGCTTCTTGTATTCAATTGTGCAGAATCTAGAAAGCCAGCCTCATTATAAGCTCTTCCCCCTTATCGTGTGATCAGAACTTCACTTACCACATTGTTTGATCAATTGAAAAAGTGAGTCGGAAATCGATTTTTCGGCTGTGTCCGGGGAGGTGATAACAACCAGCCGTTCATTTCCTAGTGGGGACACCACCCCTAGGGAAATTGAGTGTGCAGCTCTGGGGTGGGTGCGGAGGGGGGAAGATTTCCAATTCGATATTTCCCTTGACGCAAAAGAGAGAAAAAAGTAAACAAAAAAAATGGGCAAATAGATGATTAAGCAAGTGCTAGGCCACCGATATCAAGGACTTAACCTAATAATATGTTCAGCAGGCATCGAGAGGCAAGAAACTTGACGTAAACACAACTGCTTCAGGGTTGAACATGTAGTGGTGAGAACCAACTTAGTAGATAGTCGATATTCACCTACTCCAACCAATGTCTACCATTTCCCTGTCCCTTCCTTGCCCGTTGCGGGTGGGCGCTGTAAACCAATTTCACTCCCTTCTCGCCCATCGCTGATTTGGATTGAACGCGGAGAAGACATGATCTACCCCAGAGGGCCGTACAAACAGCAGATGATTCCCGTGTCACTAAGGTGCCGACTAACAACACTTGTGCGTCACCCTCGCTATATAACTTAGTAATTAGTGTCGATAATACTCACCTTCTGTTAGCTGAGCCTGCGAGGGCTATCTCTAAAATTCAAGGGCTGTGGGGGGACAGAAATGTGCGCATCGAACAATAGCAGCGTGGGCCTACGGCGGAGAGGGGCAACTATAGAAATAGAGGTCAGGCAGAAAGCTTCCCGCAAGGCATAAAGTGCTATTTTTTGCTTCTGTTTTCCCAACGCTTCGATTGATGGCACAAATTCGATCCTCTGTTCAAAAAAGAAAGGGAAAAGAAGAAAGTTTCCATGCACAGATGATGTGATGGAGGGGATGGCGAGAAATCCCGTTAAACATACAAGGGTTACGGTGTTTGAATTTCTGGGTAGTGGTGCCGAATGTCTTACAGGCATGTGGTCCAGTTGGTGCACAAATGTTGCTGCCTTTTCCTGCCTTCTTCGACCGGCATGAGAGAAAAAGAAATATAAATGCACCCACCATGCAATCGACCAATGGTAAAAGGGGGGGGGTTGGATGATGTACTCTTCCGAAAACTTGCTCTATCATTTTTCTGTCTCAATAAAGTGCTCAAGAGCACGCAGCACATCAAGCCTACATACAGGTATCATACATCCCGGAACTTGGTACCCCACATCTGTGGAACGTCGAAGTACAAAAGAATAGCTTCCTCGAACGATACAGGCTACTATCTTTCGATCGGGGCACACAGTTCCACTCCACGCGGCTGGCAAAGATTGCCTATTAGTCTCTGTTTTCTCTGCTTCATTGATCCCACGGGAAAGCGCCTTTAGAGGCCCCATCAACCGTAGTTCGGAGAATGGATGGATGAGAGTTTACCGAATTTCTGAGCTACAGATCAATGTAATAATACCTCGCTCCCCCATTGGTTTATGTTGAGGTTGGGAACTGAACCTACGGTTTGCGAAAAATTGAGTCAGCCTTCGACCTGTGACGATAGGTCTAAAGCTAGTGGACTGGGCAAGCGAGGAAATTTAGGGAAATCGCCACCGCTGAGCGTGCCCAAGTTCTAGTGGATAGAAACACATTCATGGGTGCCGAGAGTGAGCGGGTCGGGAAGTGAAGCTGGTGAGCAACCCCCGCCGGATTTGCTCCTGCCTTTATTAAGATAGTCATAAAACAAAAAAGCGATATCAAGCTACAAGTACTCATATCACTCGTTTAAGAACTAGGTACCGGGTTGAGCTTCGTTCGTCCCGGAACCCACCTCAGTCCTTAGGTTTCCTTTGCTATTGGGATATTCCAAGAATGTTATAATACTAGTCTGCCTGCAATGCACCTATATACACAATATCCATGATTCACAACCCCTTGCCTCAACCTCGTTTTGGCTCGTGCCAAGGGTTAGCTCTCCGTGTAGTTGTGTTATCAATCATTTTTAGGGCAGTGTCGAGCAACAATGTAGATGTTTGCTAGCTTGCGCATGGTATTTGAAGGCATCTTAGAATTAAATGCGCTGAGTGCCGGTCTTACAGATAGGCTCCGCTCATACTCATATGCGTAACTGCGCTATGGCAGTTGAGTGCTCATTAGGTTTTCCGGTTTATTTAACGCTATGCTACAAAACCCTAGGTAGAGGGGTGGAATCATTATGGGATGGTATGGTGATATTATGAAGTCTAAGCTGTACAGTACATCATACTAACCTACAGATCGCTGTGGTCACCAATCCCTTGGCAATTACATTAGCCCACTCATCAATTCGTCCAACGTGATTCCCTTCCTGACAGCGTTTGAGAACCCTTCGTGAAAGCTCAGCCAGACCTTCTGTTCCTCTTCCTTCTCCTCCTTCTCCTCCCTGCGCTTTTTCCTTTTTCCTTCCTCCGTATCTTCATCTTCCCGTGCGACAATACGCCCGAAGAAGTCTTTCTTGATTTCCCGGACCTTCTTTCTTTTCAAGTTTAGAGCATCAGGCGTGGTGGTAGACTTTTTGAGCTGAGGGATACCGTTGGACACACCCATGCGCGACTGGCGGGCAAGTTCGCGGCGGCGGAGGAGTTCTTTTTTGTGCTCTAGATCAAGAACTTGGCGGACTGCGTATCTTACTGGGGCCGGAGCCGATTCTGCAGAAGTTGCGAGAGTGGGATATACAGATAAAGTGTCGATTGGCCTGTGAAAACAATGTCAGTTAAATTGAATTGTTAGTGGTCAACGATTTACATACGGTTCCATCCTATATATCCAACCTGAGCCGAGGGTGGTCATACCCTCTACTCTAACCTTCTCGAACTCGACTCCCATGCCACACATTACTTCTACTCCCCTGTTCACCAATTTTTTCTCGCCTTCCCTGCGCACACTCGCTATTCCCCCCGCAGGGCCTAACCCACCCACAACTACAGGTTTGATAGAGGGTGAGAGTATCCGAGCAACCCAGGGTGCCAACTCCATAGCAACACTTTCAGAGCTCTTGAAACATTGATGAAGACGGATTCCTCCAAGACATGAATGAACACTCTGTATCAAGGCCTTATTCTCTTTTATCCCCTCTCTAACTTCCCATTCTACGGCAGGTCCTGAGAAGGGTGGTGGATCGATATCTTCCTCAAGCTGTTTGCCATACCTGCCAGTGGTCGACTCTCGCTTGGGGCTGCAGAAAAGGTTGTGGAAGGCAAGGATAGGGTGTGAGAGGTACCCTGTGAGTTCGTATTCCTGCTCTTGAAAAACGCGAGATGAAATAAGGTCTGAGAAATATAGCCATTCCGATGCCACATTAGGCTTGGTCAACAAGGAATCATCATTGTACGGGCGCGTAGGATATGTGGTGAAGCAATCCATCATGATCTTGTCAAACTCTCCTAGCCCCTCGACAATCTCTCGTAGTTTTTCCCCACTCGTCCTCTTTACTCCTGTGTCTTTAAACCCGGTTCTTTTTGTCACTGGGTCATTGTAGAAGACTCTCTCAACGGCTTCTCTAATATTGCCCCTTCCGCCTCCTCCGCCCTTCCCATCACCCTCGCCCAAGCCTCCGTCTCCAAATTCCTCCTCAACAATTTTCCGAGTCAGAAGTTTCATTTCTCTCCGAGATTTGGAGTCATCACCACATTTTGTTGCCGCTGACCTCAGCCTACTAGCTATCCATTCGCACCCAACTACGGCCGCTCGCATATCTCCCGCAGCCTTGCTTGTAGAGTTGCCGCCCATGCATGAAAGTTCCACCAGCCGACGAACAGCACCATCCTCAGTTCTAAAACCTTCGCATTCTAGAATTGATCTTAGCCTTCCGACTATCGGTCCAACTGGCGGTTTTCGCATGTGTACTATTTCAGCCAGAGGCCTCAGAGCCTTGAGTGCAGGGGCATAAAGATCATTGCAAACAGCAACGATAGGTCTCTGAAGCTTGAAACTATCATCTTTTCTGCGGCCTTTCTTCTTTGTCACGCCTTCAGCGATGTTATTCAACTTCTGGTCTGCGAGAACTAGGTCTATCAAGGCTTTAATGAACCCTCCCTCATTGGCACCTGCTCCACCACCACCGGTCACACCATCGACTTCATCGACGACTAGACAAACCGGTTTTCCCATTGTGACCCTAGACGACTTTTGCTTAGCCCTGCTGTTTACCGCGCCCATGGCTTTGACACCCTCATTACTCAGAATATCTTTAATCCTCCCTTTCACAACACCGGCGCTTCGTTCGTCAGAAGCGTTGACTTCGACAACATCGTAGCCTGCTTGTCTGGCTGCCACATGAGCCAAGGTTGTTTTCCCAAGTCCCGGGGGTCCGTGGATAAGTAAAATTTTCTTCAGCTCTCGACCTTCGTTTTCGTCCCTATTCTTCACAGGTTTATTCACCCCAGACGGAAACACGATCTTGTCCCAGGACTTGAACCAGCGAAGAACCTGTCGATGCGTACGCTCATCCCCCACTAAATCAGTGAAGCGTTTTGCCCGATACTTCTCCGTCCATAAAAGAGTTTTCTGGGAAGCAGTATTTGAACTCTCTGACATTACGTTTGTGGGTGGAATATGCTCTGCTTCGCGACGGTTTTTTTTCATAATATCCTTTTCTATCTTGTATTCATCGAGTAAGCTGTGTATGTCAACACCAAAATATATTTTTTTAACCGAATCAGACTGCTCCAATAGATTATCTCCCAAGATAGGAACATTAGACATATAATAATCATCCCGCGCACTGAAAATCTTCTTTGGTTTCTGTTTAATTTGGATTGTCTCTCCCTCCGTAGTGACAATGGGGATATAAGTGTAGGATTGCGTTGTCTTATGGGCAGTTGGATGTGCAGGGGTGGATGAAGTAAAGTTGGTGTGTGAAGAAGGCTCAAAGGAGTTACTTTTGTCTGTATCGGGTGAAGGAATTTGCGGTGGTGGAGTAACATCCGGTCGAAAAGGTTGAACTCCAAGAATCGACGCAACTTCTTCGGAAGTCATCTTCTTCTCATCCCTCTCCGCCGCGTTCAGGCGGTAAGAGGAATTTTCTGAAGGTGAAAATTTCCTACTGAAAATGCCACTAGATAAGCGCAAATTGAACACAGGCTTTAAGGGAGGTGGTTTTGGCGCTGTGGCCGGTTGTTCAGGAAGTATGGGAGGAAGGCTCTGAGAATCATTATCGCCTGAGTTCGATGCGCTCCCTAGTCCCGCCAATGCCTCTTCTTCATCAGAGTCAGGATAATCGAATCCTTCGTTGTCGTTATCGTCCTCAGCCAATGTAGTCTTGCGTTTCTTTGCGGCCGGAGGGCTTGTGGACTCTAGCGGAGGCGAGGACCGAGGATAAGAAGCCATTGGTTCTTCAATTCGCCTACGGGCCCGAGGTGTACACTGACTTGGTGAAGAGAGTGTGTCCGAAGCAACAGCCTCCGACAGAGACGAACTTTCGTACTTAAACTGTGAAGGTCTTTCTGCGCCTTTTCGTGTGGGGGTCACTGCTACCAGGTCAGCACAAAAACCCACGAAGTACCCATTGAACTAGGAAGCGCGTCTCGAAAGGAAATACCTGGAGGCAGGGAGCTGCTTCTAAAAACCGGTGCTGTATCTCTCTGGCGGTGTTGAATGACCACCCCTTCCTCCGTCAAGCGCGAGCGCCGTTCCTCCCTGACCAGATCTAGGGCTTCAAAGTCGTCCGAATACGATTCTATCGGCGGAGTGGGAAATGCGGCGGAAGGGTCTTCAAGATGGTCGGAGGGAAGATAGTCAGAAAAGAAGAGCGATGGGTCCAGGTCAGATGGGATTTCCGACATGCGTTTCGCGATTGGTTTTGTTGAGAATGGCTTAAGGTTGTTGGAGACGGGAAAACGCGTCAAAACTCTCAGAAGTGATTTAATTGAAAATTACAGGGGGGCGCGTCAAAAACCGCTGTCGCGCGATTAGCGATTAGATCCATCAGATAAATTTGGTCACAGAGCTGCCGGTACCGCCGACGAGTGACGACATCAACTGCCCCGGCCTCAGCAGCCCAGACATCACGCTCACCTGCACATCCCCCTGTCTACTAGATCACTAGTCACGGTAACATTTGAATTAATTGTCACGCTAAATTATTCCTTTCTGCATGAAGCATTTTGCGTGTTACATTGCCGAGAGCAGTACATACCAAGTGAAACACCCGAATCCCAGATTTATTATTGCATTCGTTTTACCGTGCCCCAGAGGACCCCCAGACTCAGTACTGAGCCACCTAAGTTACTCTCGCATCCCTTAACAACCCGACTTTCATTCCTTCGAACTTCAACAGGATAGTTTCAATCCTAGTTGCGTATCATACCAATAGATCAAGTGATAAGTAAACTATCAAATCTCCAGTTTGTTATAATATCATCCGCCAACCAATTCAGAGTCACACCTCCAAACTCCCAAATCCGGCGATAAGTTAACTAGCACTGTCAAAATCTTCCGACAAAACTCTTATTTTAGCTAAATTCGATCTTCGGCATGTCTTATTTAACCCCTCCCCCATTCAGTCAGAGTTTAACAAACCTCACTGGGTATCACTCGCCCCGCCATTCCTTGAACCTCCTCAACGCCCCACGAAGGTGACTGTCTTCCAAATAACATGTCAAGACTCAGGATACACTGCCCCCCCACTCTCGCCCTAATAACCGAAAACTCTGTTAATCATCCTTGTGGGTCCATTCAGGGATAGTTCATGATTATTATGCTGAGGAGCCCCAAAGCTCTCAGCTGAATTTTATGCATCACTATGGTCAATCCCCCGCCATATCCTGGGATTTTAAGAGCCTTTTTAGCTTGGTACCATCAGCAGAACAGAAGATCTCGCTGGGGCCCGACGTGCTGCACTTCGAAACCTACAGTACCTTGGTAAATTTTACCAGATTCTAACTGGACCTAGAACGATTTTGAGAGCTCGTACGAGGTAGAGGCAGCCTTCAATTTACACATAACCATCCCATTTATTAACCGAAGCCTCTAGGGTACAGTACACTCCTCTATTCAGCGAGCTAGGCTTCCTGGTGTGGAAGCGGGCGAGGGTTTTTATAATTAAATTTTATCATAACTGAGGCATTGCGCTTCCCCTCAGATCTTCGGCATTCGGCCCACACAAACCTACATACTAACATTAAAATTGTTGTCCCTACCCTAAGTTGTTCTGGCCCCTTTACAAGACAACCCGACCTAACTAGCATGGCCTTGACCTAGAAAGATTTCTCTCCCACCGTCTACCACTACTCCAGCCCTTCATATCTCGTCCTGTCACGCTTACCTAACCACACTCTCCTCTCTTCCACCTCACGCTTCCAGCTCTCCCCTCTCTACTCCTCCCCTACCACAGGCAACTACAGTTTCATATAACCCGTTGCACCTTCACTTGAATTTTTTCGTCAATTATCCCGACATACAATGAGTATGTCAACCAATCCTCGTTTCATAAAGCATACAAAAGTTAACGAAAACAACTCAGCCGCTGTCAAGCTTGTCCCTAGAGGATTTCCCGTCCTTATTGATAATAGAAACACCGGCTATGCCCCTACCAAGGAAGTTACTATGCCGTCTTGCACTCCTCATCCTGCGCTCTTCGAAAAAGTGAAGGAGCCTGAGAAAGGTATAGTCCTTCGCTGCGGAGATTTTTTTCTGTGCCCACTAATCCAATGCCTATATAGTTATAGATAAATACGACGTCCCATATGATGAGGACTTCGATGCCTGGTTTACAAGATGGGAAGCTCGAGAAGCCCAACGTATTATTGACGGCGCACCAATCAAATATGATGAACATGGCAAGGAGATTGATGAGGATTTCGAGGCATACCTCGGGAAAATCCAAATGGATATATCCAGTGGCTTTTACAAGCGCAAAACCAAGGAACACCTTGATCTTACGGACCGTGAGGAGGCTGGACTTGTCGAGAGGAAACGTAGATGTTTGCCGCCGCCGCCACTTCTAAAGCCTGGTATGACAGACGAGGTCCCGAAGGATACTAAATACATAGTTCCAGCGGAGCCAGAGAAGTTCGGGGCCCCCATGCAAGGGATTGCGGCGACAGTTGCTGTGTATCAGGGTCTCTGTGACAAAATCGATAGAGAGCAGAATATCAGGATTGAGGGGAAGGAAACTGCACCTAAGGCGATGAATGCGAAAAATACCTCCCCCAGCGTTCCCTATGCTGGCGACGATAATACTGCTACCAAACCACCCTCTGATGTCGCACCTACTCTTTCTATCAACCAATCTATTAGCAAACCCCCCGGATGGCCTGAGTCTTTACCCGCCTCTCCAACCAGCAGAGCCTGGAATGGTCGTCGTTCTAGCCCGCCAGTTCAGCCCCCCATTTCCAACAGTAATGGGGAAGAGCCCAGCGCTTTCTGTGAGTCTGAAACTCCTAGCGCCATCGAATACTACCAAGGCATTGAGACTTATATCCAAACAGATACCCCCTATGCCCCAGGGCCGGTGACCAATTCCCCCAGAGATCCAAATATCATATCTCCTGGGAACAAAAGAGGTTCCAACCGCCAAGGTAACGGAGGTCGTGCAGGATATCGTGGAGGAAGGAAAGGGCGAAAAAATCGTGGCCATGGCCACCAGCGCAATCGTTGAGAACGAGCTATGGTTTAGAGCTCCAATGCTCGGCTTGGGTAGCCTTACCTTTGCCGTAATTTCAAGTTAAATTGTATGATCGCTCTCATCTTCCCTCTGAAAGTTCCCTATACCTTTGGCTTGCTTGCTGTACGTTTGCATTATTTTAAAATCAAGTTGGATTTCATCTATACGAGTCAGCTGTGTCAGTTGCGCCCTTCGGATCTGTATATAAACTACATTTTTTAGTTAGGGGTTTCTTTTTCTCGGCTCACGAGGTAAATTTAAATGCAAATCGCGTCTTTTTTTCCTTTCCTCTTTCTTCTCTACATTCTTAGTTAAAATAGCTAGGAGTGAAAGCCCTTAGGGAGAAACTCTTACTCTGTCCATAGTTGCACTTGGTATCGTTTCCCTTGGATGATATCGTAAGCAAGTAGAGCCGGGCACACTCAACAGGCGAGTGCTCTGTCGTGAATTTCATACAATCTGCGGCACGCGGCCAAGGATTTACGGGTCAGGCCGAATCATCACAACACAATCAAAGTCTTTCATGATGCATCTAAATCTCCAACGCATCCGCAATATGCTTGAAGTCCCTTAATTACTCTTTAAATGGAAATTCCAATATTAGCCGATAGAATTTAAATGAAGAAAAATTCAACTATAACCCTTATGTACCTTCACGTGGAAGACCTAATCCTTGCAAGTCGGTATGACGTATTAAGGAGAAGACCAATAAACTTCTCCCCACCACCACCTGCCACTAACCCCGCATTCTCATCTCTCGGAAGCAACAAACACCAACCAACACTTCTCAGATTTTCGCAGAAATTCGTCCAATTCGCCATGATTTCAGTCGGCTCATCAATTCCTGCTGCTCCCGGAAGCCTCTGGGTTGAGAAGGACAACAATACTGTCTCGTTCCCTTCCAGCGGAAAGTACATTATCGTGGGTGTGCCAGGAGCCTTCACTCGTTCGTTACCCCATTGCCCAAATTAAGTTTCTACGGGTAGAAGAAGTTCTAACAAAGGATTTTCAACGCGGTTAGCTCCTTGCTCATCGCAGGTTCCTGGATATGTTGAAAACTACGATAAGCTCAAGGAGAAGGGTATTAGCGCTGTTTACATTGTTGCCGTTAACGACATTGTAAGTTTCTTGCATCTCTTAACCCCTGGTTTGATTTAATTGTGATTGATTTATTGACCGTTATTACCAGTTTGTTGTGAACGCCTGGAAGGAGAAGCTTGCTAAAGACTCTGGCGTCCACTTCCTTTCGGATTCCAAAGGTATACCAATCACCCAAATCTCATTAAATAATTAGTATTCAGTACTAATCTCAGATATCCGTGGGGTAGGTGAATTCACCAAGTCGGTTGGCCTCGATTTTGATGCTAGCGGATTGCTCGGAAACACTCGTTCCCAGAGATATGTCGCTGTTGTTGAGGATGGAAAGGTTGTCAATCTTCAAGTATGACTTACAATGTCCTAAGCCACAGATTTTGCGAAGAACTTCGAACTAATTTTTGGCAAACAGGTCGAGGATGAAGCCCCCAATGTCACTGTCACCCACGCAGATAAGATCCTTGGGAGCTTGTAAGATGTCTAGGAGCACCTCATAATCTCACTACCTTAGCCCAAGGGTCGGTCCGCCACAATCAATCAATCAAGCATATGCTTTAAATCTCTTAAAAAAATCTTTCAGTTTGCGATCTCAAATTTGGGTTAGATAATTTAGGTATCGCCTATGCCGAGCGGTGACCATTTCCCACTAAGAAACCCCTCCCAATAAAGAAGCCCAAACACTCCTGAAAAGTTGTGCTGTATGTAGATAACCGCTTTCCGGAATACCACGTGAGTTTTAGAAGGGTTCTACAGATTCTACAGAGAAAAGTGTGAATAATTCAGCCATAATGTAGAGTTTGTGGAACTTAAAGCCAGAAGCTATATCAACAGCGTATTGAAGGTCCGTATACCGCGAAAACTAGGACACGGTTAAACTATCATACCTCTAACCTATTGTCAAGAACCCCGCACTCCACACGCTTCAAAAAACCCTTTAAAGCAAGATCGAGCCCCCACTCAACTCTCCAGCAACCTCACCAATTCAAGCCAAACACCAACGCCAATTATGACTGAAAAAACTTTGTTGTCTTTCAAGGCCCTCTCGTTTGATGTCTACGGGACTCTTATAGACTGGGAATCGGGAATATACGTTGCCGCATCACCTCTCCTCTCTCGCACCTCACCACAAATTGATACATCCAAACCTGCCTTCTTCAAGCGTTACCAAGCCCTCGAAGCTAAGCGCCAAGCAGAAACTCCAACCCTCCCTTATAGCGCTCTCCTATCAGGAGTTTACCGCGACCTTCACGAGCAGCTCTGCGCAGAAACCCCACTGTCCACCGCCGAAGTGGAGGCCTTCGGAAATAGTGTCCCCACCTGGCCCGCATTCCCCGATACCAAGGAAGCCCTCGCGCGGCTTAAAAACTACTACAAGCTGATTGTCCTCAGTAACGTCGACAAAGCTAGTTTCGCGGGTAGCCTAGGAAAGCTAGGAGGCCCGGGAACGTTCGATGAAGTGTGTACGGCCGAGGAAATTGGGAGCTATAAGCCAGATTTGAAAAACTTCGGGTACATGCTCGAAAAAGCGGCGGGACTTGGGGTGGAGAAAGATGAGGTGCTGGTAACTGCGCAAAGTCTATGGCATGATCACGCGCCCGCCGAGAAAGCTGGGCTGGTCGGTGCGTGGATTAGTCGCGAGGGTGCTGTTCTGGGGGTGGAAGGGGTGGAAGGGACCATCGATGGGAAAAGAGTTGGTGGTTGGAGATGGAGGTTTAAAACTCTTGGAGAGATGGCAGACGCGGTCGAGATGGAGGCGGAAGCATCTGCAGGGGGGGATGGATTCAAGAGAATGGATGCGGCGACGAGTGATGAATAATGAGTGGCATAGCCTCGTTGTGCAGTACCGGTAACGGGAAATGACCTCGTGTTGTACGGGCAGTATCACGTTTAAGAACATAACATAATATACATCGAAAAAGTAAAATATTTCCACTAACCTATCACCTACGGTACTCAGTTCATGCCGAATTTGACCGCAGATCACTCAAAAATCAGCTCCCCTAATCACTTCAGGTGCGCCAACTAGCCCCCCACACTTTTGGCCCCAAACCAGTAACTCCACGAATGGGTTGCGCATGGATCCGTTAGGTAGGGTAGCCTCAACGCCTACATGCTCTTTGACAAACCGCTCTCCAAAGCCACCTAAATCACGAGTTCCTGTGCGCCACTGGTATCCAATACCTCCCTGGCGAGCAAAGCCCGTACCCCATCCGCCAACCCTCCTCCACTCCTAGCACCTCGGCCCATCTAGTTCGAATCTTGAGCTTGCGATTATAATCACCCACCTACCCAGGCCTGGATAGTCCTAGAAACAAGACATCACAATTAATAAATTTGGTTATGGAGTTAACACCAATACCGAAGCTCACCCAAGGCCAAACACCCACCAACAGTGGCTCAGGTACGACGGAGGGCACACGGGTAGGATATGCAGGATGTGCACGGGTAAAACGAGACCTAAGTCCCCGCTCACGGACTCAGGCCTTAGGAGTGTCGTAGGGAGATCGTTCAGAGGAGGTATTGGAAGGTAATCGTCTGCGTGATCTGGAAGGGGTATCGCTTGCCGGGGGCGAGGGTGGATTTACCGCAGAGAGAACCTTTCTATGCTCCGCCTCGGCGATTAAGCTATTAAAGGAATCCCAATATCAGGGGCGGAAAACTAGCGCAGTACAGTGCCCCCATGGACACAGTGAAAGTCTTTGAATTACCATTCCATGGTATTGCCGTAGGAGCGTGTTGATCCGGTGCTGCGCTAGAGTCCGACTAAACAAAAATATTGATATCAATTAGTGTAGTGTGGAGAAGCAAGAGCTTCATACCTATAGGAACAGCTTAACAGCGAGAGCGATTAGTTGAAGGTAGTTCTCACATATCAGTCTAAAACTATCAAAATAAACTGCGGGGGGCCCTTTTAAAGTAAAGTGTTAGAGCTGATATCATAGCTCACATCTGCAGCTCTAACGGTAGCCATCCTACTAGGGGAGGGAAGAAATGCGAAATGCGGAAGCTCTGATAACTTCCAGGCATTATACCTCATTCATTGCTGATACGGGACTTATGAATGATAAGCAATACTCATTGTGACATTAGTCGGTATATTATAGTAGTACGACTAAATACAGTGCCGTACCTAGTTTTACTAGAGTAAAAATAAAAAATAAAAAATAAAAAAACTAAGAGTGCTCTTCACCGAAAATTGTCTTAACCATTCTTAAATCCGGTTCGGTCAATTAGTGCATGTGCATCAGAGATCACTCGGTGACAAAGAGGGATGGCGATGTTGGATGGGGGCGGTGGCGCCTCGCGGGCGACCCAGACTGAATTTTATTGGAGAAAATAGGTATGGCTTGTCATATACATGATAAATAGACATACCGGTACAGTGATAGAAATTTTCTGCTTCGAGCACTCTGTAGTTAGCGGTATGAAATCGATTAGTGAGCCATCCGTGTAGGAAGGGTAGCGCCCAAGCTTGTCTCTGCGAAAGTTTACTTCTTGTTGGGACTCGGGGGCTGGCGATTGCTTATATGGAAACACCATGTAAAGGAGCTGCGCTACCTGGATTACGGATGTTGCTTGTATCGCAAGAACTAGGGAGTTGGGCTTGAGATTCCTGAGACCGCGGGGGTTCCGGATATGTAGATATACGTCGCTGTAGTGTGATACAACTATTGTCGTGGTTCCGTGGGAACGAACTTGGAGGTGACAGTAGCAACTAATATTTCAACCGGGACATCAGACCCGTCAGGGATGGTGGAGCACTCATATTAGCCTACAGGCAGACAGGAGGGGATGTGCAGTACCAGTATGTTGATGGCGTACAGCACTAAATCGGCACCCGGGGGTACCCTCACTACCTTTCCCGTCATCACCCTCCGTCACTCGTCGCTCACATGCCTGTCTCACTCGAAAAAGACTCGAACTGACGAGAAACAACAATCACGCCTCGAAAGATAAAGTTTCAAATTCAAGATCTCCCCTATTTGAAAAATAAATGCATTCCATAAGTATCTGTCGGAAGACGCCAAACCCTTAGAAATACGCGATCACACAAAAAAAACAAAAACATGCTCTCTAACGAAAGAAAACAAGAACTGTTCAGACAGGCTCGCTCAGCGCCAGCTCCAATTATTGAATGGCCTTTGGGAGATTGGGCAAAGGGGAGAAAACCGGAATCTCTCTTCGAGCAAGCGAAGCGAGCACCCAGACCAGATATTGAGGTACCGTTTGGAAATTGGTCGAAGGTTAACTCGCAAACAATCTTTAAGCAGGCTAGGAGGGTTCCACTACCGACGCCTGAGTTGCCGTTCGGCGAGTGGTCTGGGGGGAAGAAGGATGTGAGTGGGCGCGGGCCGCTACTCATCGAAGCTTCCAAGAATCCTTTCGAGAAATGGGTTGGGGATATGCTTCGGCGATCGGTTTAGTGAAGAATAGTTAGAATGGAAATTTTAATAACTTAAAAATCTCTGCTTTTTTCTCTCTTTTTTTGACTTTAGTTAGACGGTTATTCCTAACCTCAAGATAGGTTATAGTGCGGAAATTCATCACCCCTCGGCCCCCTACTCTAACAAATGTCACTCCATAGCTTTACCGAACCGAGTAACCCTACGAAAACATTGAGCAGAAGCAAGCAAGCAGTGACGCCATTCGCACTTCCAGAGTTGTGAACAAGAATTATACGCCGGCTTCGCCCATCTTTGACCACGTCCGCCGTCCGTAACAGAGCTCGTGGCATCGGCAGGGTACTAGTAGTGTGATCGAGGTATACCCGGCACTTCTGGTCCTCAAGATGTCTTTCAGGGTGTTGAAGACACCGATAAAGCTACTGGTACATATTTCATCAGGCCCGCTGCTGCAGTGGGAGAGGGAGGGTTCGCCGCTAGTTACATAACAGTCTACCCATGAGGTACGGGGTTATGCGGCGTCGCCGGGAACATATTACTAGAAACGTGTTGCCGGTAACTTTACATGGAAAAGTACCCACCTCGACCTTGCTCAGCCGAGCAGAGGGAAGAGCGGAATGAATAGGTCCCCCGCACAAAATTCCTGGTTTCCTTTGTGATGCCCCGCCGCCCCGGAATCTGGCAAATTGCCGAAGGAGAGGGGTTGATCGACAAGTACTAGTACGATAGGCCTGGGGCGGCTGGGTTAGTTGCTTGATAATGAAAATTTGAGGGATGGTGCGGCGTAACCTTAATTTATCCCGATCGCTGACTTTGGAAAAACAAAGAAGTGCCATGATACAAGCATAAGAAACTACTCTCCCTGGTTGTATGGTTCTTCATTTATTTATTTATTTTCCCGTTAAATCTTTCAATTGTTTAAAGAAGTACAATTTCTGTATAGTATAGAACTGCTAAAAAAAAAACCAAAAACACGCAACAAACTCAAATAAATAAATAAATAAAAAACCAAAAACAAGTAACAGGGTAATATCGGCTAGTGCGCAATTACTGATCAGTTTTTTGAGCAGTTGTGGGGTTCAGTGCTAGACCGAATTTAGGCTGCCATTGAGGTAAGAGGCTCATCATATACGGTACTCCCCGATATTAGGCACTTTTTCACTTCTTTTCTCCCGATTTATATGTATGGAATTTCATTTCATTTTTATCCCTTATCAATTGAAGCTTTAGTTGCTCAATTTTACGTGTGCTCTTTGCCGCTGCTATGGTGGCGGAGATACCGTCCGTATTTGTATGTGATCCAAGGCCTTTGCGCAGGGATTTTACCGAAAATCATGCCACGGGTTTGACAAAATAAAGATGTCACCTACCGGTACAGTAGTGAAACCTGAGATTAGTGCTTTCGGAATTCAATACGGTACAACCCCCTGACGAAGGGATTGGGTCTCACAAGCGAGGGGGGAACTCAGGTAGTGGTGCAAAGGTTGCAGCGCTAATCTACTTACAATGGCTTTATGGCTCCTGCCGTTTTTGAGACTGGGTACTGGCACTGGCACAGTGGTACAGTATTATACTAGTACGGGCAGCAGTGCTTGGGGTGCCAGCATAAGGGGGGAAAGGAGCTGTCGAAATTACGTGTGTGTAACGTGAATTATGCAACCGAACAGGCTATTCATGCCTAATTTTTGTACGAGTAAAAGAAAAAAGTCTGTCGAACTCCTAGCGTGGTGGCCAGAGCAAACACCGTTCTCTGAGCGGTCGAGAAGGCGCTTTAGTGGACCTTGGCATTGAGGTGTCTGTTGAAATTCGCGAGCACAGTACCGTACTGGTACTGAGCCAGCGCCCAGGCGTCAACGACCCAACCGTTTGCATCAAGCAAACATAGGAATTACCGGAGGCGAAGTGACATACCTTAAACTTGGACTTTAACAGCCTCTTGAAAGCCTAAGGCCCGCCAAAAGTGCCCCTGCAAGGCAATAAATGCACCAAATTGAGCCCCATAGCAAATAGGAGTCCTTTTCGAAGGGGAGGGGTAAGGTGTAATTCTCACAATCAGGGTCAACAATTAGGCAAAGAACATTCAAGCGGGACACTGGTAAAATGGGCGGCGTAGTGTGTCCCTCCAATGGAGGTGCGGCGGGTATTGGTGCGCGTGGTGGGGTTCCTTTCTAGTCTGCACTGCGGTATCTTCAGTAGAAAAAGCAAAATCATGATTAAGCACTCAGGGACGCCTTCACTCCCTCAGCCGTACTGACCAAAAAAACCTTCGACTCTGCTTCTTTCCCACCTCCCTACCGGTATCTTCGCGATATTCTGAGAATCGCCCCTATTTACTCTACCCTGTTGTCCGAAAACTTTTCTTCTTCAGCAATGGATCCTACTCAGTATCTACCCGGGGGAGCAAGATGGAGCCAAGTCCAGCATATTATGCAAACAACTTCCGTAACTAGAAATAGGGCCGTTGCCGCGTTAAAGGTGGGCTTACCCTTATTTGCTGGAGGGAAATGACTGATATGAGTGGTTACCCGTAGGCATGTCGAAACGATACCGAAGCCGCGATAAATATGCTTGGGACAGTATTTGCTACTGGTATACACCCCCCTTAGTTAATTACAGTTCCTACAGACTGACGATTCTCAGGGCCACCAGACACAAAGGTCAATCCTAAGCCAAAAATCCCCGCTCCAGAGAACCCCCAAGGGCGCCCTAGGCAAAATAGCAACGAATCTCCAGAGCTTTTTGTGCCCATCGTAATTGATGATGGATTACAGGCCGTCTCACCAGTTGACACAACGCCTACCCGCCACGATACCGAGACTGACAACCCATCAGCATCCTCGGACAATAATATCCGACGTAATAATAATAATAGTAATGGCGTCGAAAACAGTAACGGTGTTGAAAGTAGTAATGACGTCGAGAAGAGTGATGGTGTTGAAAAGAGTAATGGTGGTGATTGTGAGTAATCCAATTGTTTTGAATGGCCCACTAGGAAGTAACTTTAGTAAGCCAACCCCCCGCCATACATGGCAGAGGATGCCCAAGCAGACCCACCTTCAGCAGGTATGTTCGAAGTTCGAACCCCGCTAGCTCGTGAGTTAAGGCTCCCCCCGGATTAACATATTAGGCACCCAAGACAGTCAAGGCGGGTCTGTGGAACCGAATTATCCGGAATGGGATTTTAGCCTGCCGCCTGTTACAAGTGGTGTTGGAGAATTTCGGCCGGAAGAGGGTATGACATTGACCTTTTCGATGTCAAGGCTTGTTGTTGGTCTGCAGCAGGGTCTCGACGACAATAAGCTCACTCAGTACTTTTCATATTATCGGCCGGACACTATTGCGCGGAGCATTAACAAAACCGTATCGGGGTACCCGGGAATTTTCTATGCAGTCGCGACCAATGACGAGAAATTGATCAGGACCTGGATAAAGCAAGGGGGAGATGCTAATGCCGTGGAGAAGATACATGGATTCCCACTCCTGGCGTTTGCCATTTTAAATACGCTCAATGTTCATAAGGATACTACGGCAATGGTCACCACACTGCTTAGTTTAGGCGCGGATGCTGGCGTTATTCCGAGAACCTTCTTTACACCGTTTCTACAGGACCCGCCAGTGGAAGGCCCAGACCCACGGGTAGTAACGGATATAGACGAGCCAAAGAAGAAATGGTGCAAGCGGTATATCTGGCCATCGCTCGCTCGAGTAACTAATATTTCACAAAGATACTTCCTGGAAAAGACCATCAAGGATAAACCAGCATCCGCACGTCAAAACCAGGTGGCTCTGGCGCATAACGCGACGGAATTGTTGGGAATATCATACTTCATGATTGGACAGGCGACAGCTGCAAGCTCTGTCATTAAAAAGCTTCTCACACATCTTGCCCTACCGACTAGTAAACCGTTAGTATTGGTCTTTGCCGGACCTAGTGGTCATGGTAAAACAGAGTTGGCAAAGCGCCTTGGTCAGCTCCTAACACTAGAACTCGAATGCGTCGATTCTACAGAGATCAAGTACGAGTCTGACCTATTCGGACCTAAGCAGCCGTACTTGGGATACCAGCAAGGCTCCCCGCTAAACAACTTCCTAACACGAATGAGCGGGAAACGGGCAATCGTCTTCCTAGACGAGTTCGAAAAGACTACACGGGAAGTGCAGAATGCCTGCTTGATCCCTTTCGACGAAGGTATGAATCGCCTTGTCCTAATTGTGCCGACACGCACACAACTAACCGGCCTAATAAAGGGAAGTACGTCGACCGAAGAAACCGGGAGGCCGTGGACTGTTCAAAGACAATCTGGATCATAGCAACAAACGCGCTGGATCGGAAAATCGTCGATTTCTGTGAACACAACCCTGATATCTTCAAGAACGACGATGGAGAAAAACACGCACGACTAATGACTGAGTTGGAAAAGACCCTGAAGAAACAATTAAAACATACTTTCGGAGTATTTCTCTCCTGCCCTTACTAGGCTGTTAGGCTAAAACGGATACTGACTTGGCTCTCCTTCGACAGAACCCCCTGTCCGGTAGAATCTCCGCTGTGCTTCCCTTCCTCCCCTTCTCCCTTGGCGAACAGGCAGTGGTGGCACACAAATACATTCTCGAACTGAAAAACAAAGTCCTAACCCCCGTGAACCTCTCCTCGGGAAAATTGGTTGGAAGAGTGCTCCTGCACATCAAGAGCGACGGCGCCGTCTGCAAAACTGTAGCGACGGACGGGTATGATCCGGACCAGGGCGCGCGTTCGCTGCAGACTGCGGTCAAGACACGTATTGAGGAGGAGTTAGTACATACATATTTGGAAGAAGATGAGGTTATTTCCGAGACCCAGGCGCTCGCGGATTATACAGTGGATATTCAACGGGATGGGACGTTGTTGATATTTAAGTCTACAGGGGCGGAGAAGTCTTTCACGGATTAGACCTTTTTGGAGTTTGTTTTTCTGGGCAGTTTTTGGTAGCGATTAAAGTACAAGTACAATCTTGGAATTTCTTGGTAATACACAGGATTACTACTTTAGGGTTGTCTTTGGCATTAATGTATCTCAATTCATGTTAGCTCACTCGATAGGGTTAGGGGAATTGCTCATCACTTTGAGAGTTTTAGAAACAACAGTAAATGGGCCACGCGATCGGGGAGACATTGTGACGGTGAGATACGAGTGTATGTAGTTTTGTTAAAACGTGTACATCATGAGTTGATTAGCCCCTCCTCCACCATAGTAAATCTACTTCTTGTCATAATCCGCCACAATCTCTCCAACCACAGTGCCTAGATGGCCAAATCAGCGGACCCTTCGAGGTTTTTCGCACAGAAGGACTTTCGAACTCACCTTTACAGACTACTTTGAATGAAATCGCCGCTTCAAAGCTCATTTCGAGCGCGTACTCAACCTTGTAGTAAGACCCCGCAGGTCCCTGTACCGTTTCCCAGGTTTCCAGCGGAAAGGAAGTCAGGTCCACCTCGATACCAGCTAGAACGGAGCATTCTATAATACACGTCAACCCCATGGAGAAAAGGGGGGGGGGGGATCGGGGGGGTTGGTACGAGAATCTATGAAGTCCGGAGCATCCCCGCTACTGGTATAGGTGATGAGCTCTTCCGTAAAGCGAAGATGTTCGGTATCGGTGATGGCACGGTAGAACGAGAAGTTGACTACCTTCGAGCTAGAGAACTCGTCTCCCTGGTAGAGATTATCGGTAAACTTACTGCTTGGCGGATTGGGGAAGTGTAAACTTACTCGTTTGACGTACCAGTTCATTCTCTGGGAGCAGAAGTAGCGTTGTTCTATGTCATTCCAGAGTCTGTTGTAAACATTAGTTTTTTTTCTTCTTTCTTTTCGCAAGCGAGATATGGGCCTAGGGGGGATACTTGTGCTTCGCAGCTTCGTTTGCAAAGTCGTCGCCAACTTCGTGAATCTCCGGGTCCCAGGGCTGTCTATATTCAATTCCGTAGAAGTTTCTAATTTTGCGAGTGCTAACTATATCGCCCTGTAGTCCACGCAACAGCGCTCCTCGAACTACGGCAGACCACCTTTGTCCGTTCACAACGTTAGTAAGTCTCAAGTAAGTCTCGGGGGTATCGAAGAATGTACATACGCATTCACAGGCTGGATAACATCCGTTCCTTCCCATATCGGATTGCCTTCAATTTTCCTCCTCAGATACTCACTACTTCCGAAGCCACCGACAAGCAAGATTGCAGAAACCTTATTTTTGCCTGGCAGCTCGGCAATAGCTTCGATTTGTTCGGCTATGAGCATGACAATGCGATCAATGACTGGGTCAAACACCTCCTCCAGAGCTTTTTGCCTGATAACCAGGCAGCCGTCTCGGACACCTGCTTCTTCGTTGTCCGGGATGCCGGCAGGCACTGTACTTGGTATTAATGTTGAATAAAACCTTAAATATAGGGAGCTAATTGACCTTCAATAGTATATTCTTTCTCGTCTTCAAGTCCGTGACCAAAATCCGTTTTGACTTCTTCGTTGAAAGCTCGGTGGATCTGTAGGTTTAGAATATGGCTGTTTGGGGGATGGAAAACACACCTCCGTCATTCCTTCGACGTATGCTACTCTTGGGAGCGCATCTAGATACTTGCCGATTTTCTTCGTGACGAAGTCTTCAAATCTTCGGTTTAGGTACACAGACCCGCAGAGGCCCCCCGTGCCTAAGGTTGCCTCTTCAACTTTGAGGACCGGTTTAGTACCCAAGACTCTATAGGTAATTAGATCCTATGGTCGTCGAATAAGCTGTGGTACAAGGTGATGAAGGTATTGATTGATTGAGCTCTACCCACCACAGTTCCTCCACCCGCGTCACAGGTTAAGAATATATCCCCCTCCTTAATTGAATATTCGGGTAACTGGATAATATCCTATAAGTTATACCGTCCCATAAGGATTCGCGAGAAGCGCGCTTACCGTAGTAAATGTGTATACGGCCGCTGCTTCGGGCTCCGTGATCAATGAAACCTCGCCTGCAGAGCAGAACCCAGCATCAACAGCGCACTTCAAAGTGTCGCTCTTGGACTTATCCGACCACACAGCCGGTACGGTCAGGATGTACTCAATTGGGGTTTTATCCACGAATTCTGCATTGTAGTCAATCCACTGGCCTCTCCCACTCGGGATTCCTAGGTTTACCTTTAGTCCAATCGGCAATCATACGATCGGCTGCTACTTCACAGATAGCCTTGAGGAATAAAGTGATTCCCTCGGTCAACGTCCTATCTGGTGGAAGACGGCCAATTTTCGCTGTGAATTTTGCTAGCGATTGGGCCGATTGAATCTGGGTAGGGTCCAGATACCTATTCTCGTTGTTAGTTATGGGGGTTTTTTTTTAAATTTTTTTTTTTTGTGTCATAAGAGATAGAGACCCACAATTTCGAAAATGATATTTTCTCAGGGTCATTTTCTACCTGAAACCCCCACTTGAACCCGCCAGGCGCTGAGGAGTCGAATTTGAACTCCCTAAAGCAATTAGCTATGCGCTTCTTAGGGTGTAAAGTTAGCTTACGAAGGAACTTTCTGAGAGCTCTGGTTCCCTTGTCCGGGCCAGTGATCCTCGATTATTTCTACATCTACCTCGGAAGGCTTCTAAATATTAGTGTCTTTGTTCCAATGAGGGATTATGTTACAAACCTCCATGCCTGATTGGTAGTAGGCATATGCAACCCCTGAGTATGTCGTACCGAAGTCAATTGCGCACTGATTCCATTTAGTATTAGAAGAGTAATCAATTGGGAACTCCGGGAAACTCACGATGATCTTTCCTTTCGCCATATTTTTTAATCGGCGGGACTACCGTGGTAGAGTAAAGTCAACCCACAGACGAAGCAGAGCCCTACCAGTACCGGTATTTAAGTCAAACCATTCATTGTAGCACAAGTTGTCACACTGCACAAAAAAAAGGCCCTCAGCCGCACTCAAAAAAAGCAAGCAACAGCTCCTGGTTTCATTCACCCCCCATTCAATACCAGTATCGAGCTACTCTGAGGGCCCCTTCTACGTTCCTGCTCTCGCAATCAACCCATCAATCGATTTATCAATCTATCGGTCAATCAGTTCATTAGCCATGGCGGATCCAGAGCAGAAAATTCTCGTGAGTAGTAAAGCATTCCCGCGCTGTGTGAGAGAAATGAAGTTAATTTTACGAAAGGTTGGAATATCATTTGGTTCAGGCTCCGCTTCTGCCGCGTTTTTGTTATCAGGAAAGGTATTTTTTCTAGACTTACAACTACCGTATGAAGATTGAAACCGAACTAATGAGATAAGAATACAAACACTCAACCGACAGTGATAGTTGGCTATCCAGGAGCTGAAGATCCAAAATGCGCTCTCGTGCCGGTAAAATTTAGGCCGGCAATCGACGGCTTGTCCGAGCCATTATGGGGTTACCAACTCAAACCAGATGAGAAGTGCGAGCGGTTGCTAAGTTTGTATATTTCCTGGGCTAAACGTTTTAGAAAATATTTTTTGATTCCATAGTTTAGGAAAGTAGCAAGTAGTTTAGGGTCGGCCACCGAACAGAATATCCTCGACGAGTTGAGCGTTAAGAATGGCGACTTTACCACCCACGGAAGCTGGAGTTTGGACAGGGAGATGGATCAGAAGAAATTCGACGAGGAACATCTCCTGGGCTTTTTAAAAGCCATAAAAGCGCACATCATCAAGAAAGTTGCTTTGGCTTTTGGTGCTGGTATCTATCGTCCTCCCCGTCTTCGATGCGTGGCTAACGTACAACAGAAGCATCGCAAAAGATTCCCATACAACTGATCATAACAATACCTCCATGGTGGACAGATACCATCTCTTCGCCCTTCGAGGCCCTTCTGTCAACCCCTGAGAACCCCTCTATAAAACTACTATACGAACCAGAAGCGTGTTTTACCCACTATCTCTCTCGCACAAAAGGTGTAAAGGTAACCAATGGAGAACTGTTGACGGTATGCAATATGGAGGAGGAAATGATTACTATTAGCCACTATTCAGTGGGCTCTGTAATGCCTGTGATAAAGTTGGCTCCGAAACGATGTGATCTCCTTTTGAGTGGCAGTAGTGATGTTGGCATGAGGTTCGTCGAGTTAATGGAGAGGAGATTGGAGGGCACAATTAGGGAGTTGGGAGTCGAAGCCGATGAGGTTATTGCTCAATTATACAAGGCAAGGGGAAAAAATATCCCTTTTCAGCTTTTTCATACTAACTGGTTTTTAGATGAAAGCTACTTTTATAGACAAGGTATTATTACTCTAGCCAAAGGGATGGGTCATAGCTAATCACTCACTTAGTTCCTGCCAAAATTTGATGGCAAGAAGCCATACAAATTCCGATGTAAGAACCGCAAATTCCCCTAATTTGTTTCTTTATGATATGATTGACGCTTCCAAGTACCCTGGGCCAATACCCCCGACTCGCCGCCTCATATAGTGTCGTTGACGATGCACCTCTCTGTTGACGACCTAGTATCACTATTCGAGCCAAGCTTTAAGAAGATCTATGACTATCTCAAACTTATGGCTGACGTGACTAGCAAGAAAGTATCCATCCTATTTGCGGGACCGCTAAGTGTGTGCCCATTTTTGCAGAATTATATACAAAATCAAATTAGCCAGAACAACGATAAAATGCAAATATTAAAGACAGCTGACGGGTATATATCCTCTTCTTTGGCCGCGGAGAAATACTAATGCGATGCTTGGATAGACACACCTCAGGAGCTAGGGGAGCAGCACTTGCAGCAGATAATAATGTTAAAAAGCATATTATAAATGTCCGCGGCAAGACAAATGAAGTCAAAGCCTTCCGTTGGGCGGGTTCTCGTCTTGAGTTTCTACAAGAGCTAGAAGATAAGCTCGAGATTCGTCGCCAAGCCTTATTAAGTGCAATAAAGCCCTCTCGTGAAATATCTAGGGAGTATGTACGCTTAATCAAGGCTTATGAGAGACTACTCATCGAAAGGATCCAACGACAGGGCCACTCAGCGCCCACTATAGCGGTTTTCAGGGCGATGAATGAGGTTCACTTGGATATGAAGCGGAATGATAAGAGCAGGGAACTACGGGCGAGGTTTGAAGCCGGATATGTGGCTGAGAAGAAGGCGAGAGTGCGGGGACCAGGATCAAAAGCGGAGGATTTTGCAGTATCACTTGGGGATACAGAAGCCATCGAATTTCTGGGTGTGAATCGACTAGCAGAGGTTCCTTCGTCAAATGGTCGTCCTCTGGTGGACCCTTCCGAGGCCCAAAACAATACGAATCAGCAATCATCTGGCTTACTGTTTCCAGAGATACCTCAAGCTCCTCCCTCTAGACCAGAAATCCCAATACCGCCCGCAGCCAGGACCCCGGTATTCTCTGTTCCGTCTGCATCACCTGCTCCTCCATCATTACTCCCTGCAGCCCGGAGGGCCCCTGTGTTTTCAGTCCCACCCATCTCGGCGCCGACGCCAGTCCCGCCCCCGGCCCCGTCTCCATCTCCCTCCCCACCGATTCCTACAAGGGCTCCGCTACCGCCCCCGGCCGGGAGAAGGGGGCCTGTATTTGCGGTCCCAGTAATGCCTCCAACCCCAACTCCTACCCCACCAACAGTTAGTTCAGCTCCCCCACCACCCCCATCAGCTCCTCACACAGCCAGAGCCCCAGTGTTCTCAGTACCGCCGATGAATTCAGGCCAAGCACCTCCGACCCGGAGAGGACCGCCAGTTTTTTCAGTAGCACCTATTACTCCCGCGCCTCCGGCGCCACCGGCTTCTCTAGCACCGAGAGTGAGAGGTCCAGTGTTTGCAGTGCCAACAGTACCGTGTGAGCCACCCCCTTATGAACCCTCTGAGATCCCCACACAGCCTCCTGTTCGGGCAAGAACCCCCGTACCGCCAGCCACACCTACAGGCGCAGGCGTACGCGTTCCAAGGTTTGCAGTACCCGCGACGGTTCCGCTACCTGCGGGAGGGCCACCACCGGCACCAGCACCTCCTGTGTCAACGGGTCCGCCGTCTTTGGGTGCCCGCGCCCCGGTGTTCTCAGTCCCAACAGTGGCGCCTGGGCCATTGCGAGATGGCCATCTTCCTCCACAGGCCCCAACACCTTCAGGGGGGAGAACTCCATCATTTGCAGTCCCTCCAGTCTCGTCTCCGCCAGTAGCACCACCACCGGCCACTCCAAGAGCACCGATTCCGGCCCCAACTCCGCAGGCTAACGAAGTCATACCCGCACCGTCGGACCCTCCACACCCCCCGACACCCCCTCCATCCCTTCCAGCGCCGGCACGTGCACCGCCGGCCGGAGGTGTTAGACTTCCGGCATTTGCGGTGCCACCTGTTGTCCCCGCCGTAACACCAACTCCGACTGAACCAGCAGGTTTAGAAAGCGCAAGCCCAGAAGATTCGAGGGAGCCCAATCCAGAAGCACAACCTCCCCAAGACGAGGACACAGATTCTGTCAAGCACCAACCGTCAGTCCCTTCAGCAGAGCCGGTTCCAGTAGCTAAAGAGGAGACGATAGCCAGTTCTTCTCACGCATCTCCCACTCCCACACCCGCAAATGACCAAGGTGCCCCCACAAATTCCGGCGCGACACCTTTGTGCGCCGCAATTATCGCCGGTGATGCGGATATTGTCGATGAGCTCCTTGAATCCGGCGCGTCTCCTCATTCACTCGTCCAAGACTCCCTTTCCGGCTTACAGCTCGCCGCATCACTTGGCCATAGTGAGATCGTAATGATATATCTAGGCACTGGAGTAGATGTCAATTCTACGGACACTGCTGGTAATAGTTCACTACATCTCGCTGCGAAAAATGGACACACCGTTGTCGTTGAAATCTTGTTACAAGGCGGAGTAGAGATGGAAGCTATAAACATGGCCGGGAGTTCGAGTTTGCACGAGGCAGCGCTCGCCTCGCAGACAGAGGTAGTGCGACTATTGCTAGAAAAGGGCGCAAAGTTTGATAGGAAAAATCATGCGGGTAGAACAGCGTTCTTGGATGCTGCAGCAACAGGGTGTAGTGAGATTTTAAGGTTGTTGATTGGCGCGGGAGCGGATGTTAAGACCTCTGACGCAGCGGGTAATTCCGCACTTCACCTTGCGGCTCCTATTAGCGACGAGGAGTTGCTTTTGATGCTGCTAGATCTTCCTTTGGACCCCGCGGCCAAGAATTCCCATGGAAAGATCCCATTGCACTACGCCGTCTCTGGCAAAAACGAATCGGCAATCAAGGTTTTACTTGAAATATATCTCAAGGAGCTGCCAGCAACCAGTGTCTTTCCGGAGCTTCCACAAAAGAAGCGCCTATTATTTGAAAATTGGTGCGCGAGCGAAGCGAAGGCTGCCTTATTTTATTCACTTAAACCAACCCCGCATCAATCGATCGATACTTTGAAAACAGCTCTTCGATGGGCAGAATCTAAAAACAATAGGACGATTGCTTCTTTGGTGGTCGATAACATTTTCCAACTCATTCCTAATGACCCAGATCCTACATATGTCTTTTCAGCGTTGCTACATTGGGTGGCGGAAGAAGGTCTTGAATTAGTCCTTAAGGTACTATTGGAGAAGGGAGAACCAAAAGTAGACAAATTTGGCTCAACGCTGCTACATAAGGCTTCGTTCGCCGGTCATTCTGCGATTGTAAGTTTCCTTTTGGGAAAATTCACGGATCCCCAAGTTCGATCAGCAGCCCTCTTCATCGCCTCTTGGAGAGGTTATGAATCCATCGTGAACCTGCTCTTAGACATAGGCGTTGACCTCGATTCGAAGAATGAGGATGGGCAAACAGCTCTTCATTGGGCTGTAATCGCAAGTGACATGAAAAGCGCGTTGCAAACCCTGAACGCACCGGGAACACGGAAGCGGCCGAAGAACAAAAAAGTCAACATCGGGATGGTTAAGCTTTTGATAGACCGAGGAGCAAAGGTCAATGAGCGGAATAGTGTTGAGCAAACACCTTTGCATTGGGCTGTTGTTAGAGGAGACCTCAAGGCCATTGAGCTACTTTTAGAAAATGGAGCAGATCTAAAAGCTAAGGATGATGAGGGGGCAGATGTGATTGAGTGGGCGGCCAATTATAGTGAGACGGATGAAGTTTACAGGCTTCTCAAGAGCTGGGAGCAGAGGTAGTGCCCTAACGGGGATTAGACTGGGTTGGTTGCATAGCGGCGTTTGGGCTGATATGGGATTGAATAGCTTGTATTTTGACGGAAGGTTGGCGAGCAGTCATTGTGATTGTAGGTGATCTTTTCATGTTAGAATTTTAAGAAAAATACAATTTGTATTCATGTTTTTACTGGGTAGGCACAAGTCCTCAGAGAGGTGTTATTAGATAGATTTTGACTTCTCCGGACGGCAAGTTCTCTAACGGTTTGGTTTAATAATTGCGGTGATGCTGAGTACCTCCCGCGAGATAGTTTTTCTCATTGCGCTTGTTCGAGTTCTGGGTTCGAGGTTTACGTTGGCCTTTAGGGGAATGGTCGATATTGATCCATAGGTTAATTTGACTAACTCGAGATGTATGAGCCCTTGCGACACGGGATTCTGAAGGGTAACTCTAGGCCATAGTGTTTGATGTCTTTCATTCTGATGGCCCAAGTCGATATGCACTGGGCCGAACTCTTTCTTTCGTTTGCTTACGGGCATTAGATCTCGTCTTGGGCAAACCCCCACCACCTCGCCCATCGACATACCATAGGAACTTAGATGATCGAACCGGGTGCGGTGTCATTGGAGTCGCCTCCTCTGCTATGTGGGTTCTGGTGCTTTCTTTTTTTTGTCTCTCGGAGGGCTAAGCGGCTCTTGTTTTTTTTGTTTTTTTTACTATATTTTTTCGCCCCTATTCCAAAGTAGGAAATTCTCTACTACATAGCACACGGTTCGACTGTTTAGGTTGTTTTGCGGGAGGTGGATTGCCTCCCCCGCCAGAAATAGCCTTGGTAAATCCGTTCCTGGCGCTTTGTGTGCCGGAATCGTCGTACAAGGCTTAAGCCCTGTCTCCCTTTATCAACCTTCACAAGCAATTCCAAGAGACCAAGCCAGCTGCCAGTCGGCAATGTTTACCAACATCCCATTTTGCCATCCCGTATGTCTCCCCTTAACTCTCTTCCCCGTCCCTTCCTCTCTCAGTCTAGTCACCTTCCCTTCATCTCAGGATGTTCCTTCTACTGCTGCTACTCTTGTTGACCCCAATCATAGCACAAACTACATCTTCGAAACGCGGCCTTGTACATATCGCCTCGGGTGGCCACCCTAGCGATGACAGCGTATGGATAACCCCACCTACCACTCTGACATGGTATTATAACTATAACTCCCGTCCCACATCGTCACTCTCTTCGGGTAATCTCTCGTTTGTACCGATGCTCTGGGGCGACCATAATAATACTTTCGTCGAGGACGTTCGCGGCCAGGAGGACGTGAAGTGGGTTCTTGGCTTTAACGAGCCCGATATGGGGAGTAATGTAGGTGGAAGTGATATTACGCCTGCGAGAGCGGCGGAATTGTGGAAGAGGGATATAGAGCCTTTGAAGAGGGTTGGGAAGGAATTGGGGGCTCCCGCCGTTAGTGGGAGCTCAACCGGGATGAGCTGGTTGAAGGAGTTTGTCTCTCTATCTATCTTTTTTCACTAGCTCATTGGATGGCAGCTAATTAGGATGGGAGGGCGATTCTAGCTTTTTCAACGAATGTGATGGATGCTCGGTGGATTTCATCCCGATACACTGGTACGGGAATTTCGAGGGGCTCGCATCTCACATTGGCGAAGTTCGCGCAGCCTTTCCGAATAAGACTATATGGGTTACGGAGTTTGGGTGGGCGGATCAACCACTGTTTGTGACCATTCCTCCTTCCCTTACTCCAGTTATTCGATCACAATCAATTAATCATTCCCCCCGATAGCGCCCCTACTCAGAGCTTCTTCAACACTACCCTGAAGTATCTTGACCGTCTTGACTACGTTACCCACTATAGTTGGTTCGGAAGCTTCCGGAGCGATGTTAGCAATGTAGGGCCTGATGGGGCGATGCTCAATAGCGACGGGGAGATTACGGATATTGGGGCTTGGTATCTAGGGCGTCAGGGAAAGGGGATAAAACCTAATACTGGTAATTCTGCGGCGAAGACCAGAAGGGGCGATTGGGTGCTTTGGGGGATGGTTTACTCCGTAATCAGTCTTCGGGCGCTTTAAAGGGAATAGTTCATATTGTAATCTTACTGGGGGAATAATAGCTAAGCTAGTGGAGACGCAAGAGCTATTTCTTCCTGCGATATATCTAGGTTGTCAACTGATGGGGGAAAATAAAAATGGAAAAAATCCTAATAGATCCTGAATTAGTGAAATCCACGACGATCAGGTGAGGAGTCTAGATACTTTGTCCTCCAGAATTCTTTGTTCGAAGGTCGGGATCTATAATATAAAGCTAAGAAACTGAATTCCTGCCAAGTGCACCTACGACAATATCTGGCTTAAATCAAAATCGTCTATATTCGTTGCCCGGGCGTGCCCCTAGTACATACGGTACTAGCAGCCCTCTCGCCCCTACGGGTCTTAATCCAATAGTTATGATCAAAATTTACTAATATTTAAAACAAATATAAAGATATAAGATTAAGGGGATAAATACATGTATAAAACTAAAATACAGGA